>Ga0209508_1000243_pt1 | contig 63423 bp, 49 predicted proteins | sample AD_UKC129_MetaG_FD_184427 | JGI IMG/M metagenome (GOLD analysis project Ga0209508, IMG submission 184427) | Active sludge microbial communities of municipal wastewater-treating anaerobic digesters from Canada - AD_UKC129_MetaG (SPAdes) (version 2) | ecosystem: Engineered > Bioreactor > Anaerobic...
ATATAAAGAAACTGCATTTTTTTTTATAGCAATATTTTTAATTATTCTTGTTAAAAACTATTTTAATGAATATGTTGTAAAAAATTCAAATTCTGGAATATTAACTCTACTGATAGATTTATTAACTTTTGTTATTTTTTACCTTTCGTTAAATCAACTTTCTAAAATTATTCCCAAAAAAAATAATTTAGATTTAGTTGTTCTTTTATTTTATACCAATCTTGGACTTACAATAATCTCATTTATTGGAAGCTTACTTAAGAATGAAATTATCTTTAACACAATATATTTCTTTTTTAATATTATTGTTATATCAGTTAATTTTATAATACTCAAAAAGCTTTATTATTCAAAGCAAAAAAAGAATATTTCCTTTTACTTTAATTTAATGTTTGGTTTAATGATTGCCACCGCTATATTGCATACAGTGGTAGAAAATATATCTATATTAAATTTTTCCTTAATTATAAAATTTTTTGAAATTATTACATTTTTGCTAACTTTTTATTGCGCTACAAAGTTTGCGTGGATTACATTTTTATACAAAAAAGAGAAATTATTTTTAATTTTAATGTCTGTTTTAATAGTTGCTGTATTATTTGTAAATAGATATTTTTTAATGCAAGATATACTACAAAAAAATATTTTTTTTAACAATCTCCAGGAGTATAATACTGGCTTTGTGGTTTTGTATTTTATTTTAGTATTATTTTCAACTTTATTTACTTTACCATCCGCTGATTTTATAGAAGAGAAAAAAAGAGAATTAAACACAATTATTAAATTTAGCAAACTTACAGAATTTGTTTTAACAGAAAATAAATTGTTTGAAAATATTGCTAATATCTTTTCTGAATTTTTTTCAATAAAAGGTTGTTGGATATTAAAATTTAAAGAAGATGATTATGATATTGTTGCCATTGAAAATGTAAGTTATACATTTGCAACAAAAATAAGTGATGTTTTGAAATTATCAATAAAAAATGAAAAATCCTTTAAAAATTTAAAGATTTCAGAACAATTATTAAGTGAAGAGAAAAAAAAGATTGAACAAGTAAATGTTATGCCATTACTCAATGGTGATGAACCAGTTGCTTACTTGTGCTATCTAACAGATACTCTTTATTATGATGAAGAGGATTATGCGGTTTTAAAAGCTTTCCAAGATTACATTAATATGATGTTAAAAAATTCGAAATTAGTATATGAATCAATAGAAAAAGAAAGATTAAAAAATGAATTAGAATTAGCTGCTAAAGTACAAAAAAGATTATTACCTGAAAAGGATCCATCTCACGATTATTTCGAAATTCTTAGCTATTATAAACCTGCATATGAAGTAGGTGGTGATTATTACGATTATTTTAGACATGATGAAAAAAAGTTTTCTTTTCTAATTTCTGATGTTAGCGGTAAAGGATTAACAGCATCTTTTATTATGTCTGAAATTAAAGGTATTTTTACGGTACTTTCTGAAATATATAATGATCCAAAGACGATTTTGAAAAAAGCTAATTCCCTTTTGAAAAAGATTTTAAGTAGAACATCGTATATTACAGGAATTTATGCAACAGTTGATATTCAAAAAAATGAATTGACTTACTGTAGAGCAGGCCATTTGCCATTATTGTTGAAAAGAGAGGATAAAGTTATAAAGTTAAATGCTAAAGGCATAGGGCTCGGATTAGTATTCGATGATTTTGAGAATTATATAGATACTGAAAAAATTGAACTACATAATGATGATATTTTTATAATGTATACAGATGGCGTTACTGAAGCTATGAATTCAGAAGGTGAATTATTTGGTTTACAAAGATTAATAAATCTTGTACAGAATAGTAAAGATTTGAAAGATATTTATGAGAATATTTTGAAAGAAATTAAAGAATTTTCAAGTGAAAATCAAAACGATGATATAACTTTTATTTTATTTAAGTATAAAAATAGAGGAGAAAATGACAGAATTTAATATTAGTAAGGAATTTGTTGATAATGATATAGTTATAATTAAAGTATCAGGTTTTTTAGATGCTCATACAGCTCCCAAATTAGAGGATGAAATATCTCAGTTATTAGACGATAAAAAATATAAAATCATTATCGATTTCAGTAGCTTAAATTACATCAGTAGTGCAGGTCTTGGAGTTTTTATGGCTAATATTGAAATTATTAGAAGTAATGGTGGCGATATTAAATTTTATAATTTACCTGATAAAGTGTTTGAAGTTTTTGATATGTTAGGTTTTCCTATGCTTTATGAATTTTATAAAGATTTAAATTTAGCAATTGAAAAATTTAAAGAGCAATCAAATGCAGAATGATAGTGAACAATTATCCATAAAAAGTTCATTAGAATCTTTAAAGATAATTAGAGAATTTATTAGTGAATTTTGTATTAAAAGAAATATAAAAAAGTCATCAATTGATAAAATTGTGCTTGCAGTTGATGAAGCTTGTTCAAATATAATTAAGCATGCTTATCAATTAGATGAAAGTGGCATAATTAATATTAAACTATCCTTAGAAGATAGCACTCTTAAAATTGAAATTGAAGATTACGGCCAGCCATTTAAAAATTCTAATGTAAACGAGCCAAATATTAACGATTACTATAAAGAGCATAAAAAAGGGGGATGGGGTTTATATTTAATTAAGAAAATTATGAATTTTGTTTCTTATGATAGAACTAATGATGGCAAAAATTATTTAGTTTTAATAAAAAACGTAGAATTTGAATAATGTTACAAAAAAAATTAAGCAATCTTATTTCTCTTATTGAGTTTAGTAACACAGTTAATAAATCACTAAATTTTAAGTTTATTCTAGATAATTTAATTCTAACTTGTCTTGCAAGATTTCAAACCAGCAAAGGAATGGTTATTCTTACCAACGAAAAAGTTCAAAATTTTGATATTGTTTCTTACAAAGGAATTCAAAAATCGCAAGTTGATTTATTTCGAAATAAAAGCAATATAACATTAGAAGATATATTACAAAGTTTTAATTTAAAGAAAAGTTTTGTGTTGCAATATGATGATAAAGTTTTAGGATACCTATTATTAGGTGATAAATTTACAAATCAGGAATACGATGAAGAAGAGTTAACTTATCTTTCAATTTTAGCAAATATTGCGTCGATATCGCTTACAAATGCTACATCAATTGAAAAGATAATCAATATTAATAACGAATTAAAGATTAAAATTAACCAACTAACTTCACTTTTTGAACTTAGTCAAGAGTTTAATTTAACAAATTACGATAGAGAAAAAGTATATAAACTGCTAACCTATACTATTATTGGCCAGTTTATGGTTACAAAATATGCAATTATTGAATTGCTTAAGGATGATTTTAATGTTATAGAGGATAAAATAAATTTAATTAATAATGTCCAAATTGATTTTGCTAAGTTAAAAAATATTGATATACCTTTGCATAACGAAAAATTGAATAATTTTTGTCCAGAAATTTACAGTTTGGGGGTTGAGTTAGTAGTTCCAATGGTTGTAAAAAATAAAATAATAGGTTATTTGTTTTTGGGGCAAAAACTCAATAAAGAAATATTTACAGAAAGTGATATTGAATTCATTACATCAATTGCTAGTTTAGCGTCTTTAACTATAGAAAATATCAATTTGTTAGAGGAAGTTTTAGAGAAGAAGAAAATTGAAAAAGAACTTGAAATTGCAAGTGAAATTCAAAAAAATCTGTTGCCTTCAACAAACATTAAAATTGAAAATATTATATACCATGGTGTTAATTTACAATCTAAACAAGTTGGCGGAGATTATTACGATATAATAAAATTAAATGAAAATCGGTATGTTTTTGCAATAGCAGATGTTTCTGGTAAAAGTGTATCTGCATCATTATTAATGGCAAATTTTCAGGCATTTTTAAAATCTTTGTGTAAAACAGGGTTCTATGATATAGTTGTAGCAACAAATTTACTCAACGATTTACTTTCAGAAAATATTAAAAATTTTAAATACATTACATTTTTGTGGGGAATACTTGATACAGATCAGAGAACTTTTGAATATGTTAATGCTGGGCATAATCCAGGTATTTTGATTAGGGATGGTCATATAATTAAGTTGGATAAAGGCGGTATAATGTTAGGGTTAAAGAAATATAATTTGAATGTTGAATATGAGAAGGGACTAATTGAATTGCAAGATGAGGATTTATTTATTTTCCATACAGATGGTGTAACAGAAGCTAAAAACCTTAAAGATGAATTATTTGAAGAAGAGAGATTCTATGAACTATGCAAAAGAAACGCAAATTTGACACCAGAAGAATTAAATAGTCTTATAATAGAAGAACTAAAGAAATTTTCTGATGGTGCAGAGCAGAGTGATGATATAACTTTATTGAGTTTTAAGATAAAGTACAACAAAGAATAAAAAATATGTAAAAATATTTAACGTAAGAACATAAAAAATGGGCTTTTTCAAGCCCATTAATTTTATATTTTTATGAATATTTTTTTCTTGTAAAATATACTCATTATTGCTAACCAAATTAGAACATACATTATTGCCCAAGCTAATGAGCTGTTAATTGGGGAAAGCCACCAAGTGAAAAGAGAGTTGTATAAATAGTTTTTAAGTGAAATAGTTTTACCATCCGCTTGAGTTATTATTATAATGTTTAATAGTCTTGCCATTATGCCTGAGAGGAAAAAAACGGTTATTGCATTTGTTCCATATATTAGAAATGGTTTTGTCCACCAAGTGATTTTTTTCATATCAACTAAAAAGTAACACATAGCAAAAAAAATTAAAGCCATTCCTGATGTATAAACTACGTAGGAGCTTGTCCATAAACTTTTGTTAATTGGGAACCACATATCCATAAACATAGAAATGACTAAAGCAAAATTGCCGATTACAAACATCCATAACACTTTTTCGTTTTCATCTCTATTTGATTTTATCCATCTGCCAGTCATTACGCCAAATAGTGCTGTAGATATTGCTGGAATAGTGCTTAACAATCCTTCAGGATCGAAGGATTTGACGGATATAATTTGTTTGACATTTTTTATAAATTCTGTATCGTATAACCAACTACCGTTGATAGATTTTTGAATTATAGTGCCATCATTCATTAAAATTGTTGCATCTTTTATCCATAAATGATTAACACCAAAAACTAATTTGTCCAACCAAACACCTAAATTTGTAAATTTATCGAGATTTGGGTAGCCAACACCGGGAACAGGAACTAAAGTCATAATCATCCAATAGAAAATTAACAATGCAAATGATATTATTATTTGTGTTTTATTAGATGTTTTCAGAAAAATTATTGATGTAATTAGATAAACGATGGCTATTCGTTGTAATACTCCGGGTATTCTGATGGTGTAAATATATTTTTCGAGTGGGAAAAAAGGGAAAGATGCTAAAATAAGTCCTAAAATAAAAAGTATAACTGAGCGTTTAATTATCTGTAAATAAATAACTTTTAGGTTTTCTCCGCTTTCTTTCCTTCGAGAAAGTGAAAAATAGGTTGTTATTCCCACCATAAAAAGGAAAAATGGAAATATTAAATCAGTAGGAGTAACACCGTGCCATTTTGCGTGATCTAAAGCCGGGTAAATATGTGACCAACTCCCCGGATTATTAACGAGAATCATCCCCATTATTGTTATTCCCCTGAAAACATCAAGGGATAATAACCTGTTTTGTTTTGTTTCCATAGTCCCCCGAAAAAAAATGTTTATTGATGTAAAATGTTTAGTACTTGTTTTAATAGTCCATTATTGTTGCAAGCAATAGTTGAAGTTAATTCATAACTTTCGTTACCGTAATAATCTGTAATAATGCCCCCAGCGCCATTGATAATAGGAATAAGTGCCATACTATCCCATATGTTCATAATAGGGTCTATCATAATATCCATAAAACCAGTAGCAACGAGGTAATAGCCGTAAGCATCGCCCCACATTCTAAAAAGTTTTGCCTTTTCGCTAAGTTTTAAAAATTTATCTAAATTGTGATATTTTTTAATGTTAAATATATCTGTTGTTGATAATGTTGCTTGTGATAGTTCATTATTTGAACTTACTTTTACAATTTTTCCGTTTAAAGTTGTTTGTTCGTTATCTCCAATCAAAAATTCGCCTAAAATTGGTTGATTAAATGCTCCCAAAATGGGTTTATTATTGTGTACTAAAGCAATAAGCGTTCCAAAAGTTGTAGCACCGTGTATAAAACTTTGTGTTCCATCAATTGGGTCGATAATCCATTTGTATTCGGCATTTTCATTAAAGGTTCCAAATTCTTCACCTATGATACCATGGTCAGGGAAATATTTTAATATTATTTCTCTTATAATTTCTTCGGATTTTTTATCTGCAATTGTAACAGGGGAATCATCTTTTTTACTTTCTACATTAATATTTGTGCGGAAATAACTTTTAATAATTTCACTAGTTTTATCTGCCATTAGTTTTGTTATTTCTTTAAATTCATCCATTTTTACTCCTTTTGTTATTTAGCTAAATGACTAAATATTAATTAATCAAAACTTTTTCAAAAACTTTTAAATGTTCTTCAGCGAAATTTTTTAAGTTATACTTTGTTTGACTAATTAATTTATTATTTTGAGAAATATTAAAATACAAATTTTTATCATTATATAGTTTTAAGATTGATTCTACACCTTTTTCAACATCATCAATATTAATAAGGAAACCGGTTTCATTATCTTTAATCATTTCTTTTAGTACGTTAGGATTTGTAGCAACAACAGGCTTGCCAAATGAAAAAAATTCTGTTGCAATTCTGCAAGCTGCTTCAGATGATTGGGATGTAATAAGTCCAACATTAGTAATATTAATAATATTTCTAACATCATTAGGGTGATTTATGTATATTAAATTTTTATCTATTTCGTAGTTTTTAGCAATTTCAAGTAAATGATTCCATTTAACTGTAATTTGTTCTCCAGCGATAATAAAATAAATATTTGGTTGTTTTTTTATAACTTTATTGGCAATTTCTAATAAGAATTTATGTCCTTTTTCTGGAGATAACCTTGCAATTGTTGAAACGATAAAAGAATTTTCTGGAATATTTAATTTGCTTTTAAGGTCTTCAATTTGAAAGTTATTAGCGTAATTTTCGGAATCGTGACCGTAATAAATTAGCGTAAATTTATCATCATATAAGAAAGGGAAATTTTTCTGATATCTTGATTTTGTATCGGTGCAAGATATAATAAAATGATCTACAATATTTTTGAATAAATATTTGTTGATAAAATTTTTTTTAGGTTCTCTTACATCCACAACAGTTCTAATAATTTTAGCAGGATTTTTAAATATAATTTTGGATAGGGATGCCACCAAAAGAGCTTCACCGTAATGGCAATTTATAATTTTAATATTATTTTTAATACATATTTTCTTTACTTGATGGGCATAAAAAATTAATTTAAAGATATTAGCCGAACGCAAATCAAAATTAATAGTGTCAAAATTATTTTTTATTTTTTCATTGGCTCTTGATGTAGAAGGGATAATAAAAATACTTTTAATTTTATGCAACTTAAAAAGTCCATCTGATAAGTTATAAGCGTAATTTGCAGCTGCATTCCAAAATTTAATACTTAACAACTGAAGAATATAATCACCGGATTTTAACATTATCACCTATTGTGTTTATTGTTATTAAAGTAAATTTTAAGATAATTTAAATCTTTACATAAAGAAATGATGTTTTGAAGAGTTCTTTCAGTAGGGACAACATATTTATTTATCAATACTTTTTTGTGAAAATCATTTTGTTCATTTATAAAATCAGTAAGAATTTTAGAAAAATTCAATAAAGCATTTTTGAATTCTTCTTGTAATCTTTCCATAGCTTCAATTGAAAAATCTGGATGTTTTGTTTGCAAGCTATTATAAAGGCCAAAAATAAATTTTGCTTGGAAACTTAATTCTTCCAAATTGTTTAATTTATTATTTTGAATTGAATACGAAAGAAAAATTTCTAAATCTTGTTGATTAGAAATTTTATTTTCAGAAATCTTTATAACTTCATTTAGTATTTGTATAGCATCCATAAAAAAAATTATTTTGTTTATAAAACTATGAATTTATTAGAAATAAAAAAACAAAAAAAGTTAAAAAATTTTAGTAAATATTTTAAAAAAAGGGTGTAACTTTTTAGATTAAAAATAATCGAACGGATATAAACAAAAAAAGATTTAAAAAAGTTCCCAAATATTGCTTTTAATTTTTAAAAATAATAAATTAAATCAACAAACAAGGATAAGTTATGAAAAAGGTAATTGTAGGTATTTTTTTGATCCTTGTGGGTATAGCAGCATTACTTCTCACAGTAAAAGATCCTTACTCAGAAGCAGAAAAACTTGATGAATTGAAAGCAAAATTTGCAACATTAAAAAAGAGTAAGGTCGATCACTCCAAATTTCCAGAATTGCAGAAAGATTTTAAAAATCCCCGCGAAGTAACCGCCGCATGTATATCCTGCCACAATCAAAGACACAAAGAAGTAATGGCTTCAAACCACTGGAATTGGGAAAGACCAACTTATGTTAAAGGTAAAGGAATTCTTTACCTTGGTAAAAAGAATCATATCAATAATTTCTGTATTGGTAGCCATGGAAATGAAATGTCTTGCGCAAAATGTCATATTGGATTAGGATTAGATGATAAGAAGCAGATAATTTTTACAGATTCAACAAATATTGACTGTATGGTATGCCACGATAATACTGGAACATATGCGAAAGGAGACGCTCTTGGTGGTGCGCCAGCTCCAACAGTGAACTTAAAATTAGTAGCACAAAAGCCAGGAAAACCAACAAGAGATAATTGTGGAGTATGTCATTTCTTTGGTGGTGGTGGAAATAATGTAAAACACGGTGATCTAGAAAAAGCTCAATTTCACACTACAAAAGATGTTGATGTTCATATGGGAGAAAATAGTGAAAATATGAGTTGTGTTGATTGCCATAAAACTGAAAATCATATGATTTCTGGAAAATTATATACAATGTCGTCAACAAATAATCATAGAGTTACATGCGAACAATGTCATGGTGAAACTCCACATAAAGAAGATATTATTAACGAGCATACGTTGAAGGTATCTTGCCAGGCTTGCCATATTCCAGAATATGCAAAAGTAAATGCAACAAAGATGGAATGGGATTGGTCAACTGCTGGGAAATTGAAAAATGGTGAACCATATGTTGAAGAAGACGAAATGGGAAATCACGCATATATGTCTATTAAAGGTAGTTTTAAATGGGCTAAACACGTAAAACCTGAATATATTTGGTTTAATGGAACAGCATCTTTTGTTACTACTTGCCAGCCTATCAAAGATACATCCAAACCTGTAGTTTTAAATAAGTTATATGGGAGTTATAGTGATCCATTTTCTAAAATTACACCTGTAAAAGTTCACAGAGCAAGACAACCATATGATCCGGGAACAGGACTTTTAATAACACCAAAGCTATATTCAGATAAAAAAGGCGAAGGTGCTTTTTGGCAAGATTTTGATTGGTATGCAGCAGCACGTGAAGGTATGAAAGAAAGTTGCTTACCATTTAGTGGGCAAGTAACATTTATTAGAACTGAATCATATTGGCCATTAAATCATATGGTATCAGAAAAAGATAAAGCTGTTTCTTGTACAGAATGCCATACTAGAGAAAATAGTAGATTAGCAGCCTTAACAGATTTTTATATGCCCGGAAGAGACTATAACAAATTTGTTGATGGTTTTGGTATAGCAGCAGTTGTTATGACATTTTTTGGTGTTATAACACATGGAAGTTTAAGAATAATGAGCAAAAAAAGAAGATCGAGGTAATTATGGCAAAGAAATATGTATTAATTTATAAAAAATATGAAAGATTTTGGCATTGGATGCAAGCTATTTTAGTTATCTTTTTAATGATAACCGGTTTTGAGATTCACGGATATTATTCTTTTTTAGGTTTTTTAAATGCTGTAACATTTCATAATTACGCAGCAATAGCTTTAATTGTTTTAACAATTTTTACAATTTTTTGGCATTTTGTTACTGGCGAGTGGAAACAATATATTCCAACAACTGATAATTTAATTGCTTATGTAAAATATTATACAAAAGGAATTTTTGAAGGGGCTCCTCATCCTACACATAAAACACAATTAAGCAAATTAAATCCTTTACAAAGGTTAACCTATTTAGGTTTGAAAATAGTTTTATTCCCATTGATGATTTCTACAGGTATTTTGTATATGCTTTATCGATATCCACAAAAATCAACTATCGAGTTTATCAATATCGGTGGATTAGAAGTTATAGCTATTCTTCATACATTAGGTGCATTTCTTTTGGTTGCTTTTTTAGTTGCTCATTTGTATTTAACAACAACAGGCGATACAATATTTAGCAATATTAAAGCTATGCTTACAGGTTATGAAGAAATTGAAGTAGATGAAAATAACAATGAAAAAGCAACACAACAATCATAATATTTAAAGAGGATGTTATGGAACCAACAAAATATATGAATCCATACTTAGCAGGTTTTCTTTTAGGATTAGTCCTTTTATTAGCCATATTTGTTAGTGGTAGAGGACTTGGTGCAAGTGGTGCAATCAAGAGTTTTGGTGTTTATGTTGTAGAAAAAGTAGCGCCGGAACACGCACAAAATACAAAATATTATCAAGAATATTCAGCTGATCACGCAGGTAATCCACTTAAAAACTGGTTAGTTTTTGAAGTTTTAGGCGTTATTATAGGTGCATTTATTTCCGGTCTTGTTTCAAATCGTCTTGATTTTAAATTAGAAAAGGGACCTAAAGTTCAAACCAATACAGTGAGAATTATAAGCGCAATAATAGGTGGATTTTTATTTGGGCTTGGTGCTCAACTTGGTAGAGGTTGTACAAGTGGTGCTGCATTAAGTGGTATGGCAGTTTTTTCTACTGGTGGTATAATTACAATGTTTGCAATTTTTGGCGGTGCATACGCTTTTGCTTACTTTTTCCGTAAACTTTGGTTATAAAAAAGGAGGTGTTATATGGGACCTTTAGTTCCGGATATTATCCCACGTGAAATAGATTTAGTTTTTGCTTTTTTTATCGGTATATTTTTCGGTTATATTCTTGAACAAGCAGGATTTTCTACTTCAAAAAAACTTGTCGGATTGTTCTATGGTTACGATTTTACTGTTTTGAGAGTTTTCTTTACTGCAGGCTTAACTGCTATGGTAGGGATTGTAATTCTTACTCATTTTGGTTTACTTGATATGGATTATGTTTATATTAATCCTTTATTCTTAAAATCTGCAATTATTGGTGGTTTAATAATGGGATTGGGATTTGTAATTGGTGGATTTTGCCCGGGTACAAGTGTATGTGCTGCTGCAATTGGTAAAATTGACGCAATGTTTTTTGTATTAGGCGGATTTTTAGGTGTTATTTTCTTTTCCGAAACTTATTCTATTTGGGAAGGCATTTATAAAGCAAGCTACTTGGGGAATCCACAACTTTTTGAAACTTTAGGAATTTCTAGAGAATTAACTGCTATATTGTTTATTGTAGTTGCGGTTGTGGCATTTTATTTTACAACAAAACTCGAAAAGAAACTAAATCCAAATGAAATATTAGATGATACTCCAAAACCATACTACAAATACATTTTAACAGGTGTTGTTGTACTTTTAATTTTAATACCATTTTTACCTGATAAAAAAGCTAGTTTACTAAAAAAAGTTGATGATACAAATTTCATTTTATCGCAAAATATCCCTATGATGACTATAGATGAATTTGCTTATAGAATTTGGGACCGGGATAAAAAATTAATTCCTGTTGATTTGAGAAGTGAAAAAGAGTATAAACAATTGCAGTTACCTTACTCCGTAAATGTACAAGAATTCAAACAATTATTTGATAAAAAATTATATCGTAAAATTAATTTAAGAAACAATCAATTAGTATTTATTGCAAACGATGAGTTAACAGAAAAAAAAGCAGCCTACATAGCTTCACAAATCGGATATAAAAATATATTTATATTAAAAAAAGGAATGCCAGAGTTTATAGCATCATATATTAATTTTGTACCTACAAAAATTGATGAGCACGCCAGTAAATTAGTTCTAGATACATACAGATTTAGAGAAATGGCATCGAAAGAATTACCAAAAATTATTGAAGAAAACAAACCAAAATCTGTAACAAATGACAAACCAAAACGAGTTCTTGGTGGTTGTTAGCAAATATAAGAAGCTGTCTGAATAAGGCAGCTTTTTTTATTGGGCTCAGACGGTATAAGCTTAAGCCCACGTGCGGCGTTGCCGCACGTGGGCAGCGGGCCGGAACGGCCCGCAAAAAATCTTTTCTTTGACAACCTTTACACAAAGCGTTCTTTTAGGACCTTAATATTTAATTTTTTCTCAAATGCGTGATAGTTTACAAGTGATGCGACGATTTTTATAATTTAATTGCATTTGCAACTATATAGCAATAACAAATATATTGTATTTACAAATATATTATTGAAAATTACTATTATATCGTATATACAATTATATTGTAAACAAGAATATATTTTTGAATTCTGTTAATATATCGAAATTACTAATACATAGGAATAGCGATATTACATATTCATTTTTTTTACATAATCTAATCATTCTTAAAAAAATTCATAAACAACATTTAGTTATTTAGCTAAATGAAAAAATATAAATTATATTGGTAATAATCTATTGAAAGATTTTTGGAAAAATAATTTAGGCGTTAGCCCGCCCGTGCGCCGTATGGCGCACGGGCTTTATGCTTACACTGTCTGAGCTAAGGAATATTTTTTTTAATTAAAAGTTTTAGTTAATATTATGATTGGGAAGACTTTGGATTGCATTTAAATATTTTGAGCGGGTGACGGGACTCGAACCCGCGACTTTTAGTTTGGGAAACTAATACTCTACCAACTGAGTTACACCCGCGTTTTTAAGTTTCAAAAATAATGAAAAAATTATATTTATGCAATAGTTTTTTTTTAGGTTGCATTGAATTTTATTTATTAAAAAATTGTTATGGAATTGTAAAATTATAATTAGGAGAAAAAATGGATAAAACATCGCTAAGTATCAATTTAAAAGCACTAAAAATTATGTTAAAAGCGCGAATTTTTGATCAAAAAGCAATGAAACTATTAAAGCAGGGAAAATCTTATTTTTTTATTGCAGGCTCTGGACACGAGGCACCACAAATTGCTTATGGAATGTTTTATAATCCGAAAAGTGATTTTGCTTTTCCATATTATCGTGATGTTGCATTTAATTTAACGGTAGGAGTAACGCCGTTTGATTTATTTATGTCGTTGTTAGGGAAAAAAAATGATTATTTTTCTGGTGCAAGGCAGTTGCCAACGCATTATGGGGCAAAACATTTGAATATTGTATCCCAATCATCATCAACAGGGATGCAGTACTTGCAAGCTGTTGGAATGGCACATTCGATTAAATTTAAAGGTGAAAAAGGAGTTGTTTATGTAAGTGGCGGTGAAGGTTCGACAAGTGAAGGAGAATTTTTTGAAGCAGTTAACTGGGCAACACGTGAAAAAGTGCCGGTTGTTTTTATGATAGAAAATAATAATTACGCTATATCTGTACCGTTCGAAAAACAAGGCGGGGCAAAAAATGTTGGTTTGTTAGATCATTTTGCTGGTTATGAAAACCTTTTGCGCCTACCTTGTGATGGTAGTGACTTTGTTGAGAGTTATAGAGTTATTGGGGCGGCTTATCGCCACGCTTTGGAAACTCAAGAACCAGTTATTATTGAAGCTAAGGTACCGAGATTGTCATCTCATTCATCTTCGGATGATCAAAAAAAATATCGTAAAATAGAAGAATTGTATGAGGACCAAGAAAGAGATCCGATTAAAATTTTACGCGAATATTTAATTACGTGCGAGGATGTAGGTGAGGATGAAATTCAAGAAATATATGAAGAAATTCAAGCTGAGATTGATGAGGCAGCGGAAAGGGCATTGAAAGAGGATGATCCAGAGCCACAAAGTGCTGTTAATTTTGTTTTTGATGAAAATCAGCCAGAAATTGTTTATGACGTTAAGAATTATAAAGAGAATAATGTTGTTATGGTTGATGCGATAAATCACGCACTAGCTGAGGAATTGGAAAAAAATCCACTAATGGTAGTTTATGGGGAGGATGTAGAGGATGATAAAGGAGGCGTTTTTACAGCAACGAAAGGGCTTTCTACAAAATTTGGCACTCATAGAGTTTTCAATTCACCGTTAGCTGAGGCTAGTATTGTAGGAACTGCCATTGGAATGGCGTTGAATGGGATGAAACCAGTTGTTGAAATTCAATTTGGAGATTATATTTGGACAGCATATATGCAGATTAGAAATGAGTTGTCAACTTTTAGGTATCGTTCAAATAATCAGTGGCCTGCGCCAGTTGTAATAAGAACGCCCGTTGGAGGCTATATTCACGGGGGATTGTGTCACAGCCAAAATATTGAAGCTTTTTTTACACATATGCCGGGAATTTATATTGTTTATCCATCAAATGCAGAAGATGCGAAAGGGCTTTTGAAAACAGCCATTAATTTGAATGATCCGGTGCTATTTTTAGAGCATAAAGGTTTATACAGAAATGCTTTGGCTACATCAAAAGAACCTGATGAAAATTTTTATCTACCGTTCGGTAAAGCTAAAATTGTTAGTGAAGGCTCGGATTTAACAATTATTACCTATGGTTATATGGTTTATGAAACTAAAAAAGCGGCTAAAAAATTTGTTGAAAATGGATATTCCATTGAAATTATTGATCTTAGAACTTTGGTGCCATTAGATTTTGAAACAATTTCAGATTCAATTAAAAAGACAAATAGAGTTTTAATTGTTCACGAAGATACGCTTTTTAGCGGTTTTGGTGGTGAAATTTCGGCTCAGATTTCTGAAAAATTATTTCAATATCTTGATGCGCCTATTTTAAGAATCGGTGCTAAGGATACACCTATACCTTATGCGCCAAATTTGGAAAATTACATTCTTCCAAATGTAAAAGATATTGAAGAAAAAATTGATTATTTATTAAAATTTTAAGGAGCTAATATGATTTATGAAGTTACTATGCCTAAAATGGGCGAAAGCTTAACTGAAGGAACTTTGATAAAATGGCATAAAAAAGTTAGTGATTTTGTCAAGAAAGATGAACCTTTGTTTGATATTGCAACTGATAAAGTAGATACCGAAATTCCATCACCAGAGGAAGGTTATTTGGTGGAAATTTTGATTGAAGAAGGGACTACTGTAGAAATTGGTACCGTTGTTGCGAAAATTTCAAAAGAAAATGTAAAAGTTGCACCGAGTGAAAAACCTACATATGAAGAAAAGCCATTACAACAGGTTGAAAATAAACAAGATATTGTGGATGAAAGTAAAGAAAAAAATTCAGAAAATCACCAAGATATCACTAAATCTGATAAGTTTCTATCGCCATTGGTGAAATCTATTATGCAAAAGGAAGGAATTTCTTTTGAAGAAATAAAAAATTTAAATGGCAGTGGCATTGATGGAAGAATTACAAAAAATGATATATTAAACTATATAAACAATAGACAAAGCGATAAGTATCAAATAAAGCAAAATGAAGATGAAAAACCTAAAATAGTAGAATTCAAAGGAGAAATATTAGAATATGATATGGATAATATGAGGTATAAAATTGCTCAAAATATGGTTAAAAGTCGTGATACAGCTGTTCACGTATCAGAGGTAATTGAAGCTGATGTTAGTGGAATTGTAAAATTTTTGAAAGATAACAAGCAAAAAATTAGAGAAAAATACAATGTTAACTTAACTTTTACGGCAATTGTTGCGGAAATTGTTAGTAAAGCCCTAATGTTATTTCCATTAATGAATGCTAACATAGATGGCAAAAAAATTATCGAAAAGAAATATGTAAATCTTGGCATAGCGATAGCCTTAGAACCAAACGGTTTGGTAGTTCCAAATATTAAAAATGCTCACGAATTAAATTTGATAGGGATTGCAAAAAAATTGGATGATTTGAAATATCGCGCAAACAATAAAAAATTAATAATAGATGATTTTACGGATGGGACTTTTACGATAACAAATTATGGAGTTTTCGATACATTATTTGGAGCGCCAATAATCAATGTTCCGGAGGTGGCAATTTTGGGAGTAGGTGCTATCAAAAAGAGAGTAGTAGTGAAAACAATTGATGATGAAGATGTTATATTAGTTCGCGATATGGTTTATTTAAGTTTAAGTCACGATCACCGTTTGATAGACGGCATGTTAGGTGGTAAATTTTTAAAGCATTTGAAAGATAGTTTAGAAAATTACAAATTTAATAATTTATGAAAAATATTTAAATTAAACAATTAAAGCCTTTAAGTAGAACTTAAGGGCTTTTTTTTAATTATTGGCTCAGACGGTATAAGCATATTATCATTTTGAAATTTCAATTAAATAAAAGCGGTTGCACACATTTGCCACATGGTGGCAAAAATTAATATAATGTGGCATTGATATGTCGCATTGGTGGCAGCGAATTTGCCACGTTGTTGCAAAAATAAAAGTAGGGTAGCATTGATATGCCACCTTTTTGGCATTGATATGCCACGTGGTGGCACGCAAATTTAAAAGGTGGCAATTATATCGTATATGTAATATAATTGCCACCATTTAAAAAATTTCCATTTTTCCAAGAGGCGTGGCAATCCAAAAGATTGACGGGGTGTTTTTTTAATTGGTGGCAGCGAATTTGCCACGTTGTTGCAAAAATAAAAGTAGGGTGGCATTGATATGCCACCTTTTTGGCATTGAATGCCACAATAGTGGCACGGAATTGCCACGCGGTGGCAGGCAAATTTAAAAGGTGGCAAATATATCGTATATGTAATATAATTGCCACCTTTATTTTTTTGCAAGAATTGCAAAAAGCCGCACAACTTCAGTTGTGCGGCCACGCTTACACCGTCTGAGCTAAAAATAAAAAAGCTATCTTGCGATAGCTGAAATTTTATAAATTAGAAAGGAAATTTTGTATAATGCTTAGCACAAAGTCAGGATTTTCGAGAGGAGACATATGCCCAGCGCGTGGCACAATTGCAAAATCTGATTTTGGGAATTGGTCTGCAAATTGTTTTATAGTAGCAGGTGGACACGAGACGTCATCATTACCGCCGAAACAAAGAGTTGGAATATGAATGTTTTTCAAAGCATCGAATGTATCAGTACGAGTTAACATAGCAATTTGACAGCCTTTTACACCGATTGGGTTGTTTTGTAAGCAAACGTTTATCCATTCGTCGATAAGTGAATGGTTATTTTGTTTTGTATCAAGGCCGAAAAGAGGTGGTAAAAAACTTTCAACGAAGCTTCTCAAACCTTCTGAATTAATTTGTTTGATTGTGTTTTGTCTTCTTAATTTTGCAGCTGTATCATCTGCAAAAGGATGAGTATCACAAAGTATGGCACCTTTAAATGCATTTTGCTCTCTTTCAAGGGCTCGGAAAGTGATATATCCGCCCATAGAAAGGCCACAAATTACAGGTTTATCGAGTTTTAGCTCATAAATTAAAAACATGAGATCGTCTACCATCATTTCCATAGTGTATTGTCCGTCTCCAACTTCACTATTTCCAAGGCCACGTAAATCATATTGAATAACGTTGTAATCGTTGGCAAGTTTTTCTGCTTGAAAATTCCACATAGTATGGTTGAAAGGGAAGCCGTGTAAAAAAATAATAGCTTGTTTATCTGGATTGTTGTTACCGTAATATGCTATTCCATTACTTAGTTTTTTCATAATTTTACCAAAATTATTTTAAAAATCGACTGAAATAGATTCTTTGAAAAATTGAATTAATTTATCCGCTGCAGTAGTTGGTAGAAGTTGATTATTTAAAACTGCATTTCTAATTTCATCAAGGTGAATTAAAACAGCAGGGTTGTTATAAAATAATTTTTTTAATTTAGCTTCAATCATACTAAAAACCCAGTCGATATTTTGTTGTTTTCTTCTTTCATAGAAGAAACCATTATCTTTAGTGATTTTTTCAAAATCTTTTATGACATTCCATAATTCTGGTATGCCTTCTTTAGTGTAAGCAGAGCAAGTGTAAGCTTTAGGACGCCATCCGCGAGTAGTTGGTGTTAAATATCTTAATGCGTGCGCATATTCAGCTTGAGCTAATTTTGCTTTTTGTATGTTGTCACCATCCGCTTTATTAACAACAAGGGCATCAGCAATCTCAATTACACCTTTTTTAATTCCTTGTAATTCATCACCTGCGCCGGCAATCATAACTAATAAGAAGAAATCAACCATTGATCGGACAGCGATTTCGCTTTGTCCTACGCCCACTGTTTCTATTAAAATAACATCGTAGCCAGCAGCTTCGCAAACGAGAATTGCTTCACGGCTTTTAAAAGCAACGCCACCTAATTCGCAACCAGAGGGAGTAGGTCGGATAAATGCGTTTTGTTGTCTTGATAGTTCTTCCATTCTTGTTTTATCGCCGAGGACGCTTCCACCTGTTACGCTACTACTTGGATCAACAGCTAAAACTGCTACTTTATGGCCTTGAGAAATTAAGTATAAACCTAAAGCTTCAATTAAAGTGCTTTTACCGGCACCAGGTACGCCTGTGATGCCAATTCGTAAACTATTTCCAGTATAAGGTAGAAGTTTATTTAACACTTCTTGAGATAATTCGTAATGATTTTGTGATTTGCTTTCAATTAAGGTAATAGCACGTGCTAGGATTACTCTATCTCCTTTTAATACGCCTTCAACGTATTCATCAGGAGTTAAGGATTTTCTTTTTTTTACTTGTTGTGGATTTTGTTGTATATAAGGATTTGTATTTGAAAGATTGCCATCTATACCTTTAACAAATTTTGTTGCAAAAGCTTCAGAAGCGTTTTCTGGTACCCATTCTGGTTTATAAGATTCTGGTGTCATAGGTTGGTAAACTTTATTTTTCTAACATTTTACAAATTTAGGTAATATAATTGAATTTGTCAATATTTTTTTAGTATTAAAAATTTGCAAACTTAATTTAAATTTTCACCACATTAAAAATAAAATTTGAGGAACAAATGGGGGTAGTTTTAAAAAATCCTGATTGGATAGAGGAATTCGTAGCTTCATATGAAAGGTCTTTTGATAGGTTAGTTGACAGAATGAAATTTGCAATAGATTTATCTGAAAAAAATGTAATGTTAGGAACCGGTGGTCCATTTGGCGCAGCAATATTTGAAAAAGAAAGCGGGAAATTAATTGCTTGTGGAGTTAATCAAGTGGTAGAACTAAATAAATCAATTGCTCACGCCGAAATTATGGCTATTTTGCACGCACAAGAAAAATTAAAAACTTATGATTTGGGAAATCCAGAATTACCTGATTTACAATTAGTTACAAGTTCTCAAATGTGTGTTATGTGTTTTGGGGCAGTTTTATGGTCTGGTGTAAAAAGTGTTGTTATTGGCGCAAGAGGAATAGATGTTGAAAGTAGTTGTGGTTTTGACGAAGGGCCACTACATCCAAATTGGGTGGAGGAATTGGAAAAAAGGGGAATTGAAGTAATTCAGGATGTTTTGCGCCCTGATGCTATTGCAGTTTTAAAAATGTACAAACGACTTAATGCTGTCGTTTATAATGCAAGCAGAGGGACAAAGTGTTAAAAATTTCATTTTATTTAAATGGTAACTTTAAAGAAGTTAATATTCCGCCAGAATTAACATTATTGCAACTTATTAGAGATAAATTAAATTTATCCGGCACCAAAGAAAGTTGCACAGAAGGAGATTGTGGCGCTTGTACAGTAATTATTGCGAGTAAATTTGATGGTAAGATTATTTATAATAATGTCAATTCGTGTATTTACCCCGCAGCAAAAGTTCACGGTTGCCATGTTATTACTGTTGAAGGTGTAAGTAAAAATGACGGATTTAATCCTGTTCAAGAAAGCTTATATAAAAATTATGCTGTTCAATGCGGATTTTGCACGCCGGGTTTAGTCCTTTCGATGATTTCATTTTATATTAATAAAACTAAGCAAAATATTGAGTTAAACCATAGTTTTTTGGATGGCAATTTATGCCGTTGTACTGGGTATAAAGCAATAAAAACTGCTTTTGATGTTACTACAAATTACAAATTTGAAGATTTATTGCCAGAAGAATATCTATCTATTGAAGAAAAAATAATTAATTTTAATGAGCCTATCAAAATTTTTACTAATCACCAATATACAGATGCTGATAATTATTATATGCCATTATCATTAAATGAGTTATGGGATATTATTAAAAGATGTGAATATAATTATAAACTTGTCAATGGCGCTACTGATGTTGGAGTTGAGATAACAATTCGTAGAAAATTTGAAAAAAATTATATTGATATTTCAAAAATTCCTGAATTAAATGAATTAAACGATTTTGAAGATTATTTTGAAATTGGTGGAAGTGTAACGTTTCAAAGATTGAAAAACTTTAACAGCTTGATAAGTTTTTATCCTGTAATGAATGAAATTTTTCCCCTTATTGCTTCCCAACAAATAAGAAATGTTGCAACAATTGCAGGCAATATTGCGAATGCTTCGCCAATAGCAGATTTCCCGGTATTACTTTTAGTATTGGATGCAAAAATAAAATTAGTTTCAAAAGAGAGTGAAAGAATTTTGCCACTAAAAGATTTTTATTTGGATTATAAAAAGATTGATCTTAAAAAAGGTGAAATTATAAAAAGTATAATTATTGAAAAGCATAAAAAGAACTATTTCGTAAACTTTATTAAATCATCAAAACGTGTAAAAGTTGATATTTCAACGGTTAATTCTGCAGTTGCTTTCAAAATAAAAAATAATCGTTTTGAAGATTTTGTATTGGCTTATGGAGGAGTTGCAAAATTTGTAAAAATTAGCGAAAAAGTTTCAAATTATTTTATTAGTAAAAGATTAGAAGAAATAGATGAAGAAAATTTAAATCACTTAATTAGGGAAGAATTTCAACCGATTAGCGATGTTCGAGGAAGTGATGAGTTTAGGTATTTGTTAATGAAAAATCAAATATTTAGTCATTTGCATAAATATCAAAATGAAAAATAAAGAGGCCTTAAATGCCATACAATATAAATTCAGTAGCGCATTTAGAAGGGAAATCTCAATTTATTGGCGATGAAAATTATATTTCCAATTTACATGTGGCGAAGTGCTTACTTTCCAAATATGCACACGCAAGGATTAAAAAATTAGATTATTCAAAAGCACTTGAAATTGAAGGAGTTGTATGTGTTATTACATATAAAGATATTCCTGGTGAAAATCAAATTGGGCATGTAGTAAAAGATGAGCCGCTTTTACCTGTTGACGAAGTTTTTTATGTAGGTCAACCTATTTGTATAGTTGTTGCAAAAAGTAGTAGAATTGCAGAACTTGCTATTTCTCAAATAGTTATTGAATATGAAGAGCTTGATAAAATATTAACAATAGATGATGCAATTAAAGAACAATCATTTTATATTGCGCCAAAAGTAATCACAAGAGGCGAATTGAATAAATCTTTTGAAGAATCTTCTTTCATTATAGAAGATGTTTTGGAAATCGGTGGACAAGAACATTTTTATATGGAAACACAAAGGTGTTTAAGTTATAGGGATGATTCAGGTGGAATTTATGTAAAATCTGCTACTCAATCGGTGAGTGAAGTTCAGGAAGTTGTGGCTCACGTTTTAGGGTTAAAGGTGAGTGATGTAACTGTTGATGTTGCGAGATTAGGCGGAGCTTTTGGTGGAAAGGAAAGAGGAGCTACGCTTTGGGCATCTATTACTGCATTGACTGCTTATATTACAAATCTTCCAATTCGATTAGTTTTGAATAGAGAAGAAGATATGCTTGCTACAGGGAAAAGACATCCTTTCAAGATTTTTTATAAAGTTGGATTTAATTCCGATGGTAAAATTTTAGGTTTAGATGTGAAATTATATTCAAATGGTGGTTATTATACTGATTTATCTATTCCAATTCTTGAAAGAGCTATGATGCACATAGATAATTGCTATTATATTCCAAATATTAAAATTACAGGTTATGCTTGTAAAACTAATATTCATCCAAATACGGCGTTTCGTGGTTTTGGAGGACCACAAGGAATTTTTACAATAGAATATATACTCAATAAAATTGCTCATTTTTTGAAAAAACAAGTTATTGAAATTCAAGAACATAATTTTTATAAAGAAAATGATATTACACCTTATGGTAAAGTTGTGGAAGATTTTGTTGTTGGTAAATATTTCAAAAAATTTGTGAATTCAACAAAATTTAAAAATTTAGTAGCTCAAATTAATGAAGAAAATAAGCATAGAAAATATAAAAAATTAGGCTACTCAATAGTACCAGTAAAATTTGGGATTTCCTTTGCTGCAACATTATTAAATCAAGCATCATCATTAGTTTGGTTGTATACAGATGGTTCTGTTTCTGTAAGTCATTGTGGTGTTGAAATGGGGCAAGGGCTTAATACGAAAATTGCTAATGTTGTTGTAAAGGAATTAGGTGTCACATTGGATAAAGTGAGAGTTGAAAGTACAAATTCTAAAAGAACCGCAAATACTTCGCCAACAGCAGCATCAACTGGAACAGATTTAAATGGTAATGCTGTCAGATTAGCAGTTTTACAGATTAAAAAGAGGTTGTTGAAATTTGCAGAAGTATATTTAAAGCAAAAATTTAATTGTGAAATAAGTAAATTAAAGTTTTTAGATAATTCTGTTGAATGTAACAATGGTAAGTATAAAATAAGTTTTGCAGAACTTGTTGAAAACGCATATTTGAATAGAATTGATTTAGGTGCACATGGATTTTATAAAACACCTGAAATTTATTTCGATAAAACTAAACATCAAGGTAATCCATTTTACTATTTTGCACAAGGTTTTGGGGTAAGTGTTGTAGAAGTTGATACATTAACAGGAAATTTTAAATTAAAAAAAGTTTTAATTTATCACGATATAGGAAATTCTTTGGATTTAAATGTTGATTTTGGGCAAATAAGTGGCGCATTTGTACAAGGGATGGGCTGGTGTACCTTTGAAGAAGTAATTTATGATAAAAATGGTAAATGTTTAGTCTTAAGTCCATCTGTTTATAAAATACCAACAATTTCCGATATACCTGATGATTTTGAAATTAATTCAATAAGAAAAAAAGCAAAGAAAAGTAGTGTTTTAGGGAGTAAAGGAATAGGTGAACCACCGCTAATTTATGGTTTATCAGTATTTTTTGCAATTAAATATGCTATTGAAAGCATTGGAAACCACGAAATTGATTGTAAATTAAAACATCCTGCAACAGCCGAAAATGTAGTTTTTGCAAGTGAATATTTAAGAAATTTAATAAAAAATCAATTAAAACAACAAGAATATGATGAAATTTTAATGAGGTAAAATGAAACCTTTAAGTTTAAGCTCTTTACTAAATTGGATTTTTAGCGAGTATTATTATAATAATTCAATATTTGGAATTCATAAGGATTTTTTCTACTATCCAAAAACATCAAAAAAATATTTGATATTCAATAAATTATTGACAACACCGATTGGTCCAGCAGCAGGGCCGCATACACAATTAGCGCAAAATATTATATCTGCATATTTAACAGGTGGAAGATTTTTTGAATTAAAAACAGTGCAGATTTTAGATGAATTAGAAATATCAAGGCCTTGTATTGATGCAGAAGATGAATGTTATAACGTCGAATGGTCGCAAGAGTTAAAAATTGAACAATCGTTTGATGAATATTTGAAAGCATATTTGCTTGTAAATTTATTAAAGATAATTTTCAAATTAGATGACTCCGATTTAGATGGGTTTTTATTTAATTTAAGTGTTGGATATGATTTAAAAGGTATTAAAGATAGCAAGGTTGATAATTTTATTGAAAAATCGAAAAATTTATCCAATCAAAAGTTGTTTATACAGTATAAAAATGAAATATTTAAATTTTTAGAAGAGAAGTATCAAAAGATTTACCATAAATTTAATCAAGATATAAAAATACTCGATATAATTGAAAAAATAAACAATATAAAACCAGAAATTTCAAATTCTGTTACACTTTCCACAATGCATGGATGTCCAGCTGATGAAATTGAACAGATAGCAAAATATTTAATTCAGGAAAAGAAATTAAATACACTCATAAAATTAAATCCAACATTATTAGGTTACGAAAAAGTAAAAGAAATTTTGCATAAAACTGGTTTTAGATATTTACAATTGGATAAAAATGATTTTGAACACGATTTAAAATATGATAAAGCTCTTGAAATTATTAAGAATGTTAATAGTGTAGCTAAAGAGAATAAATTATTTTTTGGCATAAAATTAACTAACACATTGCCAGTTTTTAATTATAAGAAACGTTTACCAGAAGAAAAAATGTATATGTCCGGTAAGGGGTTGTTTTATTTGTCATATGAATTGTTAAAAAAATTAAAAATTGATGTAAAAGAGAATATTATTTTTTCATATTCTGGTGGCGTAACAAAAGAGAATGTACTTTCTATATTTGCTGAGGGCGCTTTTCCAATTACTTTAGCAACGGATTTATTAAAACCTGGTGGATATACACGCTTAAAAGAAATTGCAGAACAGTTTGAAAATAAATTAGATAGCGAAATTAAAAATGTTGATTTCAAATTATTGAAAAAATATGAAAAAGTTGAGAAAAAATTAACCGAAAAACTGCCATTATTCGATTGTTACATTGCGCCGTGTCAATATACTTGTCCAATTTCGCAAAATGTACCATTATATATTGAATTATTGCGCGAAGGAAAATATAAAGAAGCATTTGAAGTAATAACCGAAGATAATCCACTCCCAAATATTACATCCTACATTTGTGATCATAAATGTCAATTTAATTGTACTTTAAAGGAATATGGCAGTTCAGTAGAAATTAGAGAACTTAAAAAAATTGCTACCGAAAAAGGTTTTGATTGGAAGCAAAATAAATTTGAAGTTAAGAGTGATAAAAAAGTGGCAATAATAGGGGCAGGCCCGGCAGGGCTTTCAGCAGCGTATTTTTTAGTAAAAAATGGTATTAAGGCCAAAGTATTTGAAAAGGAAAGTTTAGCTGGAGGAACTGTAAAATATACAATACCAGAATTTAGAATTAATCCAAATTTAATTCAAAAAGATGTTGATTTTATACAAAGTTTTGGTGTTGAATTCGAGTTTAATGTCAAAGAGATTGATATAACAAATTTAAAAAAAGAAGGTTATGACTATATTTTTATTTCAATTGGAGCACATAAACCTAAGATTATCAATTTAGGTGGAAAAGAGAATATTTACGATGCATTAAATTTTTTACAAAAGTATAATAAAAGGAATGTATCAAATATTGGAAAAAATGTTGCTGTTATTGGTGGTGGAAATAGCGCTATGGATAGTGCAAGGGCAGCAAAAAAAATTCCCGGTGTTGAAAATGTTTACTTAATTTATCGTAGAACTGTTGATTTGATGCCTGCAGATTTAGAAGAATTTGAAGCTGCGATTTCTGAAGGTGTAATTTATAAAGAATTGCTTTCGCCAGTTGAATTTAAGGATGATAAATTTGTTTTACAAAAGATGGAAATTACAAATAATCTTGAAAATGGAAGAGTTGCTGTAAAGGCTATAGAAAATGAAACAGAAACTTTAAATATAGATACAGTTATTTTGGCAATAGGTGAAGAAGTTGATGATAACTTTTTGAAATTAAATAAATTAGAAATTGACAATAAAACAATTTATACTAATATTCCAAATGTTTATGTAGGTGGCGATGCGAGGAGAGGACCTTCAACTGTTGTGGAAGCAATTCAAGATGGTAAAAATTTCGCATTTGAGATACTACGCAAGGAAAATATTGAAATTACGATAAAACAATATAATTTCAATTTTGAAGATTACAACTATGAAGAAATTATTAAAGATAGAAAATTAAATTATTCGAAAAATACAATAGAAAATCAGTGTTTACTTTGCAATATTGTTTGCAATAGATGTGTTGATGTTTGTCCAAACAGAGCTAATGTTGCAATTAGAGTTGCTGGATTTAAGGATAAATATCAAATTGTACATATAGCAGATTTATGTAATGATTGCGGAAATTGTGAAACATTTTGTCCACACAATGGTGCGCCTTATAAAGAAAAATTAACATATTTTAGTACAAAAGATGATTTTGAAAAGTCTCATAATCCCGGTTTTTATATTGAAAATGAACAAATTATACTTAGATCGCAAGATCAAAATAAAGCTATGATTGTTGCTAATGAATTTACTAAATGGGTAAAAAATAGATTTTAAGGTGTTAATATGAATATACTGATTACAGATGTTACGTTTTTTTCTTTTTTAGATGAAAAATTTGAGAAAGATGTAAATATTTTTATCAAGGATGGGAAAATAGCTGAGATATTTTCCAAGACAAAGGAAATTGATATTATAGAAAAAAAATATGGTATTGATTTTTGGATTGATGGGCAAAATAAAATTTTGTTACCTGGTTTGGTAAATGCTCATATGCATTTCTACGGTGCTTATGCAACGGGAATTTCAGATGTTAAACAATCAAATAATTTCAAGGAAGTTTTAGAAAATCTTTGGTGGAAATTAGATAAATCTTTAAATGAAGATGCAATAAAATATAGTACATTACATTATATTGAAAATGCAATTAAACACGGCACAACAACGATAATTGATCATCACGCAAGCCCAAAAGCAGTAAAAAATTCTCTTAAAACTATTGCTGAAATTGCTTTTCAGTCTGGCATAAGATTTAGCACTTGTTATGAAGTTTCCGATAGAGATGGTAACGAAATTACAGAAGAAGGAATTCAAGAAAATATTGAATTTATAAAATATTCGGAAAAGCAAAATTCTCAAAAAATAGTACCATTATTTGGATTACACGCATCTTTTACATTATCAGACGATACATTGAGGAAAATTCAAAACATTACAAAAGGTTTGAATATAGGTTTTCATATTCACGTTGCAGAAGATAAAATTGATGAGGAAGATGCAAAAAAAAGAGGTTATAAAAGTGCAATTGATAGGTTAAATAAATTTGGTATAACAAACGATAAGAGCATTTTTGCTCATTGTGTTCATATTTCTGATGAAGAAATAAAAATTTTAAAAGAAACTGGAACTATGGTTGTAAACAATCCGCAATCGAATATGAATAATGCAGTAGGAATTGCAAATATTAAAAAATTGCAAGATAATGGTGTTTTAGTTGGGTTAGGTAGTGATGGTATGACAGTAAATATGTTTGAAGAATTGCGCACAGCTTTATGGCAGCAGCACATTTTCAATGGTAATCCGAATTGTTGTTTTATAGAAGTTTGCAATATGCTTTTCAAAAATAATTATTTGATAGCAAATAGATTATTTAAAACAAAGTTAGGATATATTAAAAAAGGTTGTGAAGCAGATTTAATTCTAATGAATTATATACCGCATACACCTTTGACGGAGAAAAACATTTTGGGGCATTTGGTATTTGGGATATCACAAGAATTAGTTGATACAACAATAGTAGATGGGAAAATATTAATGTATGAGAAGCAAATTGTTAATAAAAACTTATATGAAAAGAAAAAAGAATCTGTTGAGGTAGCAAAAGATGTGTGGAAGAATTTTAAGAAATTTAATTTATAGAGGCGAAAAATGAATGAAGTTTATTCAAAAATTGTAGAAAAATCAAAAGAGTATGAACAACAAACAGCAGAATTTTTGATGAAAATGGTGTCAATTCCTTCATTTTCTTGCAAGGAAAAGGATGTAATTTTAGCTATTAAGGAAGAAATGGAAAAAGTTGGATTTGATGAAGTTAAAATAGATGGTTTGGGAAATGTTATCGGGAGAATAGGGAATGGGCAAAGAGTTATCGCTTTTGATGCACATATTGATACAGTTTATCCTGGTGATTTGAGTTTGTGGGATTTTGATCCATTTAAGCCATTTATTAAAGATGGAAAAGTTTGGGGGCGTGGAAGTGTTGATCAAGAGGGTGGAATGGCATCAATGGTTTATGCTGGTAAAATTATTAAAGAATTGAATTTGAATAAAGATTTTACAATTTATTTTACTGGTACTGTAATGGAAGAAGATTGTGATGGGCTATGTTGGCAATATATTATTAAAGAAGATAAAATTAAACCAGAAATGGTTGTTATTACAGAGCCCACTAATTTAAATATTTATCGTGGTCATCGAGGTAGGATGGAAATATTAGTAAAAGTAAAGGGATTAAGTTGTCACGCATCAGCTCCGGAAAGAGGAGATAATGCTGTTTATAAAATTGCAAGAATTGCTTTAGAAATTGAAAAATTGCACGAAAGATTAGCATATGATGAATTTTTGGGGAAAGGTTCAGTTGCAGTAACACAAGTTTTCTTTAATTCACCTTCACAATGTGCAGTTCCAGATGCTGCGAGTATTCAATTAGATAGGAGATTAACATTCGGAGAAACTAAAGAGATAGCAGTGGCTGAAGTTAAAGAAGCAGCAGCAAGAGCAGGTTATCCTGATGCTGAAGTAGAAGTTTTAAGATATGAAGAAGCTGCCTATACTGGCTTAGTTTATCCTACAGAAAAATATTATCCAACTTGGAAATTGGATGAAAGCTCTGAATATTTGAAAGAAGCTGTAGAAACCTATAAAAAATTATTTGATAAAGAGCCTTTTGTAGATAAATGGACATTCAGCACAAACGGTGTAGCAATTATGGGAATGTTTGGAATTCCTTGTATAGGTTTAGGTCCTGGGAATGAGGTGTATGCTCACGCACCAAATGAAGCTTGCCCTGTTGATCATTTAAGCAAAGCGGCTGCTTTTTACGCTGGATTAGTAGCAAGATTAAATAATTTATAAGCGAAAAAGTTATGAATAAAATTCAATATAAATGTATTCAGTGCAATAAAGTTTTTCAATCGAATGAAGTAGTTTACTTGTGCCCAGATTGTGGAAAAAATTACAAAGAAGGGAATCCGCTTGAAGGAATTTTATTGATTGATTACGATTACGATAAATTAAAAAATGAATTTAACAAAACACTTGATATAAAAATATTTAGTCCAATTGATTTAAAGTACTATCCGAATATAAAAGTTGGACATACTCCATTTTATAAGTCTGAACGACTTTCGAATTTATTTGATTTTGAGCAAATATATGTGAAAAATGATACTTTAAATCCAAGCGGTTCATTAAAAGATAGAGCTTCGTTATTAGTTGTAGCTCAAGCAAATATGATGGGATATGATGAAATTGTAACTGCATCAACTGGCAATGCTGCTTCGGCTTTGGCTTGTATTTCTGCTGCTGCGAGGAAAAAAGCTATAATTTTTGCACCAGCAAATGCACCAAAAGCAAAATTGATACAAATATTACAATATGGAGCGCAACTCATTCGTGTTAATGGTACTTATGACGATAGCTTCAAGTTATCATTGGAATATTCAAAAACGAGAAAAGTTTTGAATAGAAACACAGCTTATAATCCTTTTACAATTGAAGGTAAAAAAACAGTTGGTCTTGAAATATTTGTGCAAAATTACTTAAAAGCACCAGATGCAATTTTAATTCCTGTTGGCGATGGTGTAATTTTAAGTGGTGTTTATAAAGCATTTAAAGATTTATACTTAGCGAAATTAATTCACAAGATACCTAAACTGATTGCAATACAAGCTGAAAATTCAGCAGCTATTTATAATTATTTTAAAACTGGAAAATTCGAAGCTTTAAAAAGTTCTAATACTGTAGCCGATTCAATTTCTGTTTCTGTACCGAGTGCTGCACATTTAGCAAAAATGGCTATTGAGGAAACAAACGGAGAAGCTATTACAGTTTCTGATGAAGATATTTTGAAAGCCCAAAAATTGCTTGCAGAGAATACTGGAATATTTGTAGAGCCATCATCGGCATCTGTTGTTGCTGGTTTAATAAAAATTAAACAAAATAATTTACTCAATAAAAAAGAACAAGTAGTTTTACTTTTAACTGGAAGTGGTTTAAAGGATATTGAAGCAGCAGAAAAAATTTTACATTTTCCTGAACCTGTAGAAAATGATATCAATAAAATTATGGATATATATGCTTAAGCATATTTTAGAACATAATGAAAATTATTTACTTATTAGAAATGTTTTAATTCCTTTTCAAAATTCTATAGTTAAAAAAGATATTTTAATAAAGGGGGAAAAGATTTATAAAATTGATGATTATATTAAAAATAAGAAATATTATGAATTAATTGATGGTAAAAATAAATATTTATTTCCCGGTTTTATTGATATACATACACATCTTGATTGTAAAATTGGGAAATATTATGTTGCTGATAATTATAATTCTGCCAGTAGAATAGCAATCGATAACGGGATAACAACTTTATTTAATTTTATAACACAAACTAAACAAGAAGAACCATTATTAACAATTAATCAAGAAATTGAGAAAATTAAATTACAGGAAACATTCTGCAATATTTATTTTCATTTTACACCATTTAAAGAAAATCACATAGAGACATTAAAACAATTGGATAATAAAATAATTCGTACTATAAAACTATATACAACATATAAAAATGCTGGCTTGTTTTATTCATATCCAGAAATTAAAAAGATATTTGAAGAATTGAAAGATAAAAATTTTACGTTTTTAATTCATTGTGAGGATGAAAAACAACTTGAAAATGATTTAAAGGAAGTTATTGAATTTAAAAAACCTTATTCGCATTCAATAGCAAGGTCAAAAAGAGCGGAAATAATTGCTGTAAAAGAAATTATAAAATTATCAAGAAAATATAATCAAAAAGTTCATATTGTTCACGTTTCAACACCGGAAGCTGCAAAACTAATTTATAAAGCTAAGTTAGAAGGTGTTCCAATAACTTCTGAAATTTGTCCGCAGTATTTAGTTCTAAGTTCTGATTTGCTGAAAAAAGAGGATGGCCATAGATATATTTGTAGCCCACCGATTAGAGATAAATTTTCTAGACAAAAAAATATAAAAAATATACTTGAAGGAATTTATGATGTAGCTGCAACTGATCATTGTCCTTTCTTAAAAAATGACAAAGACAACTGGAAAAATGATTATCGTGAAATTCCTAATGGATTACCAGGAATTGGTGCATTACCGCATATAATTATTTCAATTTTTAGGGAATATGATGAAAAAACTTTGTTGAATATTTATAAATTGCTTTGTGAAAATCCTGCTAAGGTTACTGATTTGTATCCAAAAAAAGGAGTTATAAAGGAAGGAAGTGATGCAGATTTGGTATTATTTGATATTAAAAAAAATAGTAAATATAAAATTAAATCAACCTATTCTGATTGTTACGATCCATATGAAAAATATTTTTCTAAGTTAAAAATAAAATACGTAATTTTAGATGGTAATATAAGAGTAAAGAAAAATGGATGAGAAAAATAAAAAAATTGTAAGAAATGACGCTTATGTGAAAGTTACTGGGAAAGCAAAATTTACAGATGATTTATTTTTTGATAATATGCTATACGGAGTTCCTGTTTATAGCGATTATGTTCACGCAAGAATTATAAATATCGATACAACGCAGGCAGAAAAGCAACCGGGAGTTGTAAAAGTTATTACATATAAAGATGTTACAGGAAGTAATCGTTTTGGACAAATTGTAAAAGATTATCACATTTTTGCTGATGATAAAATTAGATTTAATGGTGATGTAATAGCTTTAGTTGTAGCTGAAACTCGCGAACAAGCAATTGAAGCTACAAAATTTGTAAGATTGGAAGCTGAAGAGTTGCCTGCAATTTTAGATCCAGAAGAAGCTTTAGAGAATAAAATTTTAGTTCACGAAGAATTTGGCTCAAATTTAATTAATGAACATAAAATTAGAACAGGCGATGTTGAGAAAGGTTTTGCAGAATGTGATTATATTATAGAACAAGTTTTTACAACTCAGCATATTGAACATAGTTACCTAGAACCTGAAGCTGCAATTTGTATTCCAAGAAGTGATGGTGTATTTGAAATTCGTGGAAGTATGCAACATCCATTTAGTACAAGGAGATTTGTAGCAAATTTACTTGGTGTACGTCTTGCTGATGTGGAAGTTATTGGAACCTATATGGGTGGTGGTTTTGGTGGTAAAGATGATACAGCTGCAATTGTTTGTGCACGAGCGGCATTAGCTGCAAAACTAACCGGAAGAATTGTAAAAATTACTTATACGCGCGAATGGTCTATCTGTGAAAGTTATAAAAGGCATCCTTATAAAGTTTATTACAAAATGGGAATTACTAAGGATGGTACTTGGAAAGCAGCCAAAATTAAAATTATAGCCGATGGAGGTGCTTATTGTTCTGTAACGCCTTGGGTTACGTGGCGTTCTACAGTGCAATGTTGCGGACCTTATGTTGTTGAAAATGTTTATACAGATACTTTTGGTGTTTATACAAATAATGTTTTTACGGGAGCTATGCGAGGCTTTGGATCGCCACAAATGAATTTTATTGTTGAACAAATGGTTGAAATGGCTGCTGAAAAATGCAATATGGATCCAATTCAATTGAGAATGAAAAATATGGTAAAACAAAATTCCATTACTATCACTCAACAAAAACTTGATCAACATAAAGTAAGTATGCAAGAGGTAATGGATGCTGTTATTAAAGAAATTGATTATTTTGAAAAATTAAAGAAGTGCAAATATGGAAATTCTGATGATGAAGAAATGTATGGTATTGGTTTGGCGATAAGTTATCGTGGAATGAGTTTGGGAGCGGAAGGTACGGATTTTTGTGCTGCCATTGTTAATGTTCAAGCTGATGGTTCTGTCATCCTTGAAACTGGGGTTCACGAAAACGGGCAAGGCCTTGAAACTGCTATGATGATTATTCTTTCGGAACAACTTGGAATTGATATAGAAAGAATACGTTATAGACGCTCTTCAACTTCTGTTATTCCAGATAGTGGCACAACTGTTGCATCCAGAGGTACAATTGTAGGTGGCGGAGCAATTGTTGTTGCTGTTCGTGAATTAAAAAAGAAATTTATGAAAGTACTTGCGCCAATTTTAGAGGCTTCCATTGACGATGTAGAATTTAAAAATAATTATATTTATGCAAAAAATGGCAAATTTATTTCATTCGATGGTGCTGTTAAAAAAATGTTTGCAAATCAGGAATATCCAAATGCTTTAGGGATTTTCAAAGCACCACGTGTTACTTGGGATGAAGAAACCGGGCACGGTGATGCATATTTTACTTGGACTTATAGCTGCCAAGCCGTTGAATTATCTGTAAATAAAAAAACTAAAAAAGTAAAATTACTAAATGCTGTTGCTGCTCACGATACTGGAAAAACTATTAATTATCAAATGGCGTTGGGGCAAGTTTATGGAGGGGTTGCTATGTCAACCGGTTATGCTCTGCACGAAAAATTAGAATTTGAAAACGGAAAAATTAAATCGTTAAATTTTGATAAATATAAAATTCCAAGGGCTAACGATTTACCTGAAATAAAAGCAATTTTAATTGAAAATTTCGATCCGAATACATTAACCGGTGCTAAAGGAATTGGTGAACCTACAAATGAATTATTTGCACCAGCTATTGCAAATGCAATTTATCGTGCAACTGGCAAAAGATATTTTAATTTACCAATAAAAATTGATTAGAGAATTATGGAAATAACAATTAACAATAAAGTATATTCGATTTCTGAAAATCATTTAGAAAAAAAGTTAATGGATTTTATCCGTTACGATTTAAAATTGACTGGAACAAAAAACGGATGCGATAAAGGTATTTGCGGCACTTGCACAGTTTTAGTTGATGATGTAGCCGTAAAATCCTGCACAAAAAAAGTTAAAGATGTGCTAAACAAAAAAATATTAACTATTGAAGGAATGGAAAATCCCGATGGCTCTCTACATCCTTTACAACAAGCTTTTGTTGACGCTGGTGCAATTCAATGCGGATTTTGTACGCCCGGTATGGTGTTAACAGCTCACGCTTTACTTCTCAAGAATCCAGTTCCAAATAGAGAGCAAATAAGAAAAGCAATAAATCCAGTACTTTGTAGATGTACTGGTTATCAGCAGATTATCGATGCTGTTGAAATTGCCGCAAAATATTATCAAAAATAAATTTGGGTAGTATAATGGAAAATCAAATTATTAATCGCAATCTTGAAATATTAAATTCTGCAAAACTTAATATGTATAACGGTGATTTTTTATTAACTTGGGAAAAATCGCTTGATGAAATTAAGGCTACTATTGCTTTAACAGAAATCTTTAAAGAATTACATAAAAATGGTATATCATTCAAATCTTTTGAAACAGGGCTTGCAATTTCTATTTTTAGAGACAACTCCACAAGGACAAGATTTAGTTTTGCCTCTGCTGTTAATGCTTTAGGATTAGCTTTATCAGAACTTGATGAAGTAAAATCACAAGTTGCTCACGGAGAAACAGTTAGAGAAACTGCTAATATGATTTCTTTTCTTACTGAAACTATTGGCATCCGCGATGATATGTTTATTGGAGAAGGAAATACCTATATGCGTGAAGTTTCTCAAGCAATTCAACAAGGATATGAAGAAGGCGTTTTACCACAGCGCACAAGTATTATAAACTTGCAATGCGATATTGACCATCCAACTCAAACTATGGCTGATTTAAGTAAACTAAAAGATTATTTCGGCGGGTTGGAAAATTTGAAAGGCAAAAAAATTGCAATGACCTGGGCTTATTCACCAAGTTATGGAAAACCACTTTCCGTTCCACAAGGTATTATTGGATTGATGAGTAGATTTGGTATGAATATTTCCTTAGCTTATCCAGAAGGATACGATTTGTTGCCAGAAGTTGTGGAATTAGCTAAAAAACAATCTCAAGAAAATGGTGGTTCGTTCTCAATTACGCACTCAATGGAAGAAGCTTTCAAAGATGCAGATGTAATTTATCCTAAATCTTGGGCTCCTTTCTTTGTTATGCAAGAAAGAACAAAGTTATTGCGCCAAGGTGATAAAGAAGGATTAAAAAATCTCGAAAAAGAAGCTTTGAACAATAATGCTAAATTTAAAAACTGGGAAGCTAATGAAAAGATGTTAGCTTTAACAAAAAATGGAAATGCACTATATCAACATTGCTTGCCAGCAGATATTTCCGGTGTGAGCTGTAAAGAAGGCGAGGTTAGTGCTACTGTTTTTGAAAAATATAGAACACATACTTATCATCAGGCTAGTTTTAAACCTTTTGTAATTGCTGCTATGATTTTTTTAACTAGAATTCAAAATCCTGTTGATAAACTTGAAAATATTTTAAAACAAAATAAAAATAGGTTTTAATACAACTTTACTTTTTAAGAATTTTGATTCAATGATTTAATTATTTTTTGCAAGAATTGCAAAAAGCCGCACAACTTTTTGTGCGGTATGCTTATACCGTCTGAGCTATAAAATAAATGTTTTTAAAATTAGTAATTAAAATAAGGAAAAAAAATGTCAAAACTTGTAACAAAAATTCGACCTGAAATTAGAAAAAAAACGGCTGAAAGATGCAAACAGAAAGGTATAATAATTCCAACTTTTGAACAGTTAAAAAATCCTGAACTTATACCTGAAAAAATTAAAAATAAATTAAAAAATATTGGTCTTTGGGATATAAATCCGCTAAATTTATTTAGGATAACTTGGAAAAATGATATTCATACGGGATTATATGGTGATGTAAATATATTTGAAATTCCTAAAGAAATAACTGGAGTTAAAGCAAGAATTATTGGATTGGTGGGGAAATATTTTCCTACAGGAGCGCATAAAGTCGGAGCGGCGTTTGGTTGTCTTGTGCCAAGACTTATTAGCGGAGAATTTGATCCGGATTATCATAAAGCTGTTTGGCCATCAACTGGGAATTATTGTCGTGGAGGAGCTTTTGATTGTGCTCTTTTAAATTGTACAGCAGTTGCAATTTTGCCGGAAGAAATGTCTAAAGAAAGATTTGATTGGTTAAAAAGTATCGGTGCCGAAGTTATAGCAACGCCCGGATGTGAATCCAACGTAAAAGAAATTTATGATAAATGTTGGGAACTCAAAAAAGATCCTATTTATTTCATTTTCAATCAGTTCGAAGAATTTGGAAATCCACTTTTCCATTATTCCGTAACTGCACCTGCTATCGAAGAAGCTTTCGAAAAAATTAAAAGTCCAAAACAAAAATTAAGCGCATTTATTTCAGCTACAGGCTCTGCTGGAACAATTGGTACAGGTGATTATTTGAAAAAAGTTTATCCTACAATGAAAGTTGTTGCTTCTGAAGCTCTTCAATGTCCTACTCTTTTACAGAACGGCTTTGGCGGGCACAGAATTGAAGGAATTGGCGATAAACACGTACCTTGGGTTCATAATGTTCGAAATACTGATATGGTTGTGGCTATCGATGACCAAGATTGTATGAATATTTTACGCCTTTTTAACGACGAAACTGGTAAAAATTTCCTTGCTAATGAACTAAAAATTGATAAAAATGTAGTTGACAAACTAGAATTACTCGGTATTTCCAGTATCAGTAATTTATTAACTGCAATAAAAGTCGCAAAATATTATGAATTTGATGAAAATGACGTAATTTTTACAGTTTTTACGGATTCTGCTGATATGTACCGATCTCGTTTGGTTGAGTTGGAAGAGCAAAATGGGAAATACAATCAAATTAACGCTTATCAACATTTTGCGGGCTCGTTACAAAAATTAACAATTGATTATGTAAAAGAACTTACTTACTACGACCGCAAAGCTATTCATAACTTAAAATATTACACTTGGGTTGAACAGCAAGGTAAAACATATGAAGAAATTTTAGAGCTGTGGAAACCGGAATTTTGGGATGAAATTTTTGAAAATGAAGCCAAATATATTGACGAATTAATTAAGGAATTTAACGCTCTTGTTGAATAATTTCGATGTAATAATTTTAGCAGCTGGGTTGGGTAAAAGATTTGGTTGCCCAAAAATCAGAGCAAAAATTAAAGATACTTATTTCTTAGATTATATTAGCTCTTTATATGAAATAAGCGTGGCTAAATTAGTGGTAACTAACATAATAGATTATAACTTTGCATTAAAACATTTTAAAAGTTATCATTTGGCGATTAATCAAAATGTAGAATTAGGAATGCTTTATTCTTTGCAAAAAGGTATTGAAATTTCGAGTGCTGAATATTCTATAATTCATCCAATTGATTTTTTGTTTGTAAAAGCTAAAACTATAAATAATTTGATTTTACAATATAATAGTGATTACGATATAATTAAACCTATTTATAACAATAAAGGTGGCCATCCAATAGTAATAAATTCAAAAGTAAAGGGGAGTGTATTGCAAATTCGGGATTATACTCTTAAATTAAACGATATTTTAAAAAATCCTAATTTCAAAACACATTTATTACAAACGGATGATTCCGGAATACTATTTAATGTTAACACAATGGAAGATTTAAAAAATGGAATTAACAAGTATTTATGAAAAAATTAATTATTTGATACAGCAAAAAATTAGGTTCTGGGTTGCAACAATTATAAAATCCGATGGTTCTGTTCCTGGACAAACGGGAATGAAACTTATTGTTGTTAGCGAAAACGAAATTTATGGAACAATTGGCGGCGGTAATATTGAACATTATGTTATAAAAAAAATATTGAAATATAAACCTAATGATCTACAAATTTGGGATTTTGCACTTTCGCAAGATCCAGATGAGATTAAAGAAAGTTTAGGAATGCTCTGTGGTGGGCAACAACAAGTTTTAATTGAACCTGTTAACTTGAAAGAAAAATTATTTATTTTTGGAGCAGGGCATTGCGCTATTAGTTTATCCGCAATTGCTTCTAAATGCGGATTTGATGTTTACGTGTTAGACAACCGTGATGAATGGTTAAATGAAAAGTATCATCCACTTGCAACTCAACTAATAAAATCCAATTTCCAGCATTTTGATGAAACAATTATTCCAGATAATTCATTTTTAGTAATTATGACTTATGCTCATACTTACGATGAAATTTTGTTAAAAAAATTATTAAATAAAAAATCGAAATATATTGGAATGATAGGGAGCAGAAATAAAATTAAAAAAATATTTGATGATCTAATAAAAGAAGGTTATGATAAGGAATTATTAAAAAAAGTTTATGCTCCAATTGGTTTTGAATTAAAAACTCACACGCCAGAAGAAATAGCAGTTAGTATTTCTGCTCAACTATTAGCTGTAAAAAATGGGATATCTTCTATAGCAATAAATTCAAATCCATTATTAGGAAATAATTAGGAGAAATATAAATGAAGACAAATATTAAATTTCAAACAGTTTTGTTAGTTGGTGCAATTTGGGGATTTTTCGAAGCATCAATGGGAATTTATGTAAAAGGCGTTTGCGGATATCAAATGACTGGTTCAGTTATGACCGGGATAGCAATTTTTTTTATGACGCTAGGATATTCTTATTCCAAAGAAACAAAATCAATCCTTTATATGCTAGTTTTGGCAATAAATTTGAAAATTTTTAGTGCTTTGATTATTGGGAAGCCAATTTTTGGAGGCGGTGTTGCTAATCCAGTATTTGCTTTTATTACAGAAGCATTATCTTTGATGGTAATTATCTATTTAATGAATGAATTTAATTCAAAAAATATTGTAAAAAATTCATTATTTGGTGGTTTAACTGCACTAATTGCAGTTAATGTTTTCCCGTATGTTGGTCATTTTACTGGAAATGTAGCTTGCAACACAAACGGTTATCCTTGGTCATTGTTATATTCACCAGTTTCTGTGTCCTTATCTATGATATTATTTCCAGTTGCTATCAAATTAGGTGAAATATTAGCATATGAAATTAATGAAAATCGCATTAATAAATTCAAAATAGCTCTTGTTAATTCATTATCTATAGTTTTCATATTATTATCACTATTGATTGCAAAATAATGGTAAACATAATAACGGGCGAAATACAATCCGGAAAAACTACATATTTGCTTAACCTTATAAAAGATAGTTTTTCCGGAAAAACTATTGCAGGGTATACAACAAAGAGAATTTTAGATAATTCTAATTTCATAATAGGTTTTTCATTTAAAACATTTACAACAAATCGCGAAATACTATTTGCACACTCGCAACAAAAAATTGGAAACAAAAAATTTGGCAATTACTTTGTTAATGAAAATAGTTTTGTAAAGTTAATTGATGAAATAAAAAAAGTTTTCGAACCAGATTTATTAGTATTTGATGAATTAGGAAAGATGGAAATAAATAATGATTACTTTGTAAATCAAATAAAATTATTTGTTAGAAATTATCCTTTATCATTTATTGTAATTCAAAAACGCGTACTAGATTTTTGGCTCGAAAAATTAGAAATAGAAGCTTACAATTTAAAGATTATTGAAAAAATATCTTAAATTTCATAAAATCCAACCTTTTTCTTAAATTTGTTAAATGTATATTTTTTTATTCTAAGGGAAATTATGGGTGCAGATTTTGTACATATACACGTACACTCTCATTATAGTTTGCAAGATGCCGCTGCAACAGTTGGAGAATTAGTAAAAGCTGCAAAAGAAGATGGTATGACAGCTTTAGCTTTAACAGACCACGGCGTTATGTATGGTATAGCAGAATTTTACAAAAAAGCAAAAGAAGCTGGAATTAAACCAATTATCGGTAGTGAACTTTATATTGTGCCGGATAAAGCTTCAAGATTTGATAAAGGAAAAAATGAAAGATCTGATGATGATAACGACACATATTCATCATCACCTAAAAAAATTTACAACCATTTAATACTTTTAGCAAAAAATGAAATTGGATATAAAAATTTAGTTAAACTTTGTTCAATTGGGCATAAAGAAGGTTATTACTATAAACCAAGAATAGATTGGGAAACATTAGTACAATATCACGAAGGATTAATTTGTACAACAGCTTGTCCAGCTGGAATTATTGCCACTCCAATTATAAATAATGAATATGAAAAAGCTAAACAAATAGCTTTGGAATATAAAGAGTTATTTGGAGACGATTTTTATCTTGAAATTCAAGATCACGGGCTGGAAATAGAGAAAAAACTTCTTAAATATATTCCACAAATTGCTAAAGAAACAGGTATTAAGCTTGTTGCTACAAATGATGTGCACTATCAAAAAAGAGAACACGCAATTGCTCATAACATTTTGATTAATCTTAGCGAAAAAGATATTGATTATCGAAATTTAAGATATGGCACTGACCAGCTCTATTTTAAAACAGCTGATGAAATGAAAGCAATTTTTAAAGATTTTCCTGAAGCTATCGAGTCAACATTAGAAATTGCTGATAAAATAAATCTTGAATTCAAATTCGGTGTTTACCATATGCCGAAATTTCCAATTCCTGAAGAACACAAAGAAAAAAATCTGGATCAATATTTTATTTATTTAGCAAAAGAAGGTTTAAAGAGACGATTTGCAAATATTACTCCCGAAATAAGAGAAAGATTCGATTTCGAGATTGAAACAATTGTAAAAATGGGCTTTTCTGGCTATTTTCTTATTGTACAAGATTTTATTAACGCATCAAAACAAAGGGGAATTGCTGTAGGGCCTGGTCGTGGTAGTGCTGCTGGTAGTCTTGTTGCTTATTGTCTTGGCATTACTAACGTAGATCCTCTAGAATATGATTTGTTATTTGAAAGATTTTTAAATCCTGATAGAAAATCTATGCCTGATATCGATGTTGATTTTGCAGACGATAAACGTGAAAAAGTAATTGAATATGTTAAAGAAAAATATGGCGAAGAGTCCGTTTCTCAAATTGTGACATTTAACACATTATCATCAAAGGCAGTTTTAACTGATGTTGCCAGAGTTATTGGTGTGCCATTAAATGAAGTTAAAAATATTACAAAACATATTCCTTCTGTATTTGGAAAAGTTTATTCCATTGAGCAAGCCATAAATGAAGTACCAGAGTTAGAACATCTAAAAAATCCACAAAATGAAAAAATTAAAGAATTACTCGAATATTCAAAAATACTAGAAGGTAAAAATAGAAATTCATCAAAACACGCTGCTGGTGTTGTTATAGCTCCTGGTGATATAACCGATTATGTACCTATTGCAAAAGCACAAAGAGAAGACAACGTTTTTGTTACACAATTTAATATGAAAATGCTGGAAGATTTTGCTGGTCTTCTCAAAATGGATTTTCTTGGCCTAAGAACTCTTACAATCATCACAGAGACGATAAAATTAATCAAGAAAAATTATGGTATTGAAATTGATTTAGATAAAATTCCATTTGATGATCCTAAAACTTATGAATTATTCAGCAATGGGCAAACGACTGCAGTATTTCAGTTTGAAAGTCCAAATATGCGTGAATATTTAAGTCGCTTAAAGCCTGAAAGTATTAAGGATTTAGCGGCAATGAATGCTTTGTATCGTCCGGGTCCAATGCAATTTATCGATACTTTTATTAAAAAAAAATTCGGGCAGGAAGAAATTACATATCGTCATCCAAAGTTAGAACCAATTCTCAAGGAAACTTACGGTATAATTGTTTACCAAGAACAAGCTATTCAAATTGCCAATAAAATAGCTGGAATGACTTTAGCCCAAGCTGATATTTTAAGAAGAGCTATGGGTAAAAAAGATGCTGAAGCAATGAAAAAACAAAAATCTATTTTTGTTGAAGGGGCTGTGAAAAATGGTATAGATGAACAAATTGCAACTGATATTTTTAATGATATCGAAGCTTTTGCATCTTATGGTTTTAATAAAAGCCATGCTGTAGCTTATAGTGTTGTGGCTTACTATACAGCTTATTTAAAAGCTAATTATCCTGCTGAATTTTTAGCTGCTAATATGACAAACGAATTAAATGACGTTTCTAAAATTGCTATACTGCTTGATGAATGCCGTAAAATGAAAATTAACGTCAGACCACCTAATATTAATAAACCTTCTGTCTATTTTGATGTTGAAAATGGTGAAATTATTTTTGGTATGGCTGCAATTAAAGGCGTAGGCGAAGGTGCAGTTGAAGAAATTTATAATGCAAAGAAAAATTTAAACAGAGATTTCAAAAATATTTTCGATTTCTGTGCTAATGTTGATAATAGAATTTTAAATAAAAAAGCTTTAGAAGCATTAGTTCTAGCTGGTGCATTCGATTTTACGGGATTTTCTCGCTCTCAAAACTTTATGGCAATAGAAGCTGCTATTGAATATGGTAAAAATTACAAAAAAACACTTGAAAAATCTACCGATAGTTTATTCGATTTATCAGCATCAGATGATATTTTAATACAAGAGCCTAAAATGCCAGAAGTTCCTTCGTGGGGATTAGAGATTGAATTAGCAAATGAAAGAAAAGTTTTAGGTTTTTATTTATCAGATCATCCCGTCTCTAATTACGAAATAGATAGAAACTTCATTGCAAATGTAGAATTAGGAGATACTACCAATGTTAATGATAATGATGAAGTAACAGTTTTAGGCGTTATAATTGAAAAAGATGAAAAACTCGATAAAAATAAGCGTCCAATGGCTTTTTTTAAGGTTGATGATATTACTGGCGTTTGTGAATGTATTATTTTTAATCGTGCTTATGAAAGTGCAAAAAATTTATTAGTTGAAGAAAATGTTGTTTGCATAAATGGGATTGCTGAAAATACTGGAGATTCTATTAAAATTACAGTTAATAAAGTTATGGATGTTGAAAGTGCACGCAACCAAACTGTTAAAGCTTTAAATTTAATTATAGATGAAAAAAATACAGTAGATGACCTTAATAAAATTCAAAATATTTTGGAAAAGTATCCCGGAAATAAAAACGTAATAATAACTTATTACAAAAATAAAATGCTCAGACATTTTAATTTAAATATTAAAATTAATCTATCAAATGATTTGCTTAACGAATTATTACAAATTTTGAGTAGAAACAAAATTAAATACTATAAATAGATGTATTTTGAGATAGCGTTTAATTGTTTATCTTTTTTATATATGAAGATAAAAAATTGAATTGAGATAATTTTCTTTCAACTTTCTCAAATTCTTCATCGATTTGTTGATAAAACTTATTCAATGATTCTTCAATTTCATTTTCAAATTCACTTAAATCAAATAAATTATTTACATCATTATTTAAATAATTGTTAACATTGTGATTATTATCATTACTCATATTACTCAAATATTAATGTTATATTAAAATAGTAATTATTAAGTGCTTAAATATAATAATAAATTAACTGGAAGTCAAATTAAATTTTAGGGAATTAAAAAGTAAAAAAAAATAAATTAAAAAAAATCATAATTTGGCTCAGTAGGGTGGCACGGAATTGCCACAATTTGGCAAAAATAAATGTAGCGTGGCATTGATATGCCACAAAAGTGGCACGAATTTTCCACGCGGTGGCAGAAATAAATGTAGAGTGGCATCGAATGCCACTCGGTGGCACGCAAAGTTGCCAAGTTGGCAGATAAATTTAAACGGTGGCAATTTTGTAGCAAGAAAATGGAAGGGATTTGCCAACAGGTGGCAAAAATTGATGTAGGGTGGCATTGATATGCCACCTTTTTGGCACGGAATTACCACAATGGTGGCACGCAAATTTAAAAGGTGGCAATTATATTGTATATACGATATAATTGCCACCTTGATTTTTTTGCAAGAATTGCAAAAAAACGCACAACTTCAGTTGTGCGGCACGCTTACACCGTCTGAGCCCATTATAATTTTTATTTTATTATTGCTATTTTTCCAGTTTTTATTTCGTTATATGTTGAATTTGTGCGTCTGTATATTTTGTATATGTAAATACCGCTGTTAAGTGATTTATTCTCTTTATCTTTTCCATCCCATTCGTAGTATTTTGTTTTACCTGAAATTGTGTTGATAATATTTCCTTCAATCGATAAAATATAAATGTCATAATCTGCAGGAAGATTTGAAAATATTACTGATTTATGTTTGCTAGTAATATATGGATTTGGGTAAACTATTGGCTCTGTTTGTGGATTGTACATTGGGGAAATGTAAATTTCGTTATTGACATTTGTAAGAGAATCGTTGTTAATGCTGTAAACTCCGCTTAATGTTATTTTTGTATCTATTCCTACGCGATTGAGTGGTTTTTGTTTTACATTTAATATTACTGCACTATCAAGGATTTCGTAAGTGTTAAGTTCATTCTGCGGAATGAAACTTACTTGCATACTTTGAGTTGTTAATAATTTATTGATTTTATCGTTAAAAAATATTTTTATAGTGTAATCGTTTTGCAATTCGTATTTTTTTACAAAAAAGTTTATTGGTTTGTTGTTTTGTTGTGTAAATATGAAATTAATTCCATTGAATTTGTTTATTCTATTGTTAATATCTTTGATGGTTAGTTGTGTTATTTGATAATTTACATTTGTTTTGTAATTATTTAGTTTTATCAATATTTCGTTAGGGGATGAAAATGTAATTGTAGAAAATGTTAAAGTTTTATCATTAAATTTTATCATTGTGTCACTGTAAAAATTGGTATTCAAAGGATTATTAAAAGTTAATTTTATAAAACCTTGTATATCTGTTGAATATGATTTTAATATTGTTTGGCTTAATGGTGAATATTTGTAAAATGTGTCTGGGGATAAAGTACTACTAACTGCATAGTAAATATAATTACCATCGATTGTATCGATTAGAGATGTTCCATTTACTTTTTTCGTTATGATGTTTATTTTATTATTGGTTTTGAAAACATTATAATCTCCTAAAGGAGCATCCCATTCTATTAAAACGTTTGAGTTATTTAGTTGAGTAAAAGTTATTTTTTTTATTTTAACATTTGTTTTATTTAAAGTTTTGATTTCTATTTTATTTGAAATATTCTCACTGAAATATACTGAATTATTAATGGTTGTAAATAAATAATTAGATGTCATAATTGATGAATAATAAATTATATTTACGATATTATATGAGATTAAAACATTTTGTTTAAATTTCTTATTTATGAATATGATATCATTATTATTTGAAGTTGAGAATGAAGTAGAATTATCTTCGTAAATGTAGAATGCGTTTGGTAAAGCAAGACCTATAAAATTGTGTGTTTGTTTAAGTTTTATATCAAGATTTAAATTAAAATCTGAAAAGTCATCATAGAAAACATTTAAAGATGTTAAGTTAGTTTGGTTGTTAGTAGTTGTTAATGTGAATAAAATGTAAAGTGGAACAATATCTTCGTTGCTAGTGTGTGAAACGAAATAAAGTTTGTTGTTTGAAATTACGCAGTTCCCTTGAGATGGAAATTCTGTTTCAATAGTGTAGGCATTTGTAAAATTGTTGTTGGAATAATTCCAGCATATTATATCACCATCTCCATCAATAGCAAAAATATCGATTAGATTGTCATTATTTATATTTCCTATTGCAATGCTTGGAGTGCGAAAAGTATTTAAGTAATATTTTGGTTTTGAAAAATTTTTTAATACGTGAATTATTTGCAATGAGTTATTTTTTAATTCAGTAACAATAAAAGTTGTATCAGTATTACGGAAAAAAATGTTTTTTATTCCATTGTTATTTAAGTCGTAAGAATTAGCAGGGAAATAAGAATTTTTTTGATCGTAAATTTTAACCAATTTGTTATCTGAAAATTTGTAAATCACTAAATTAGTTGAAGTTCTACCAATTATTTCAGTTTTACCATCTTTATCGAAGTCGTCGATTAAAAAGGCTTTAAAGTTTTCAATTGAATCAATTGGATAAGTTGAGTTATTTAAATAGTAGAAATATGTTCTATTGTTTTTATAAATTAAAACAATATCGTTTGCCGAATCAGAAGATTGAAAAGTATTTGAGAATATTTCATTTCCATCGAATTTAGCAATTTTATTTGCGTCATACGAATAATTTTTATCAGGTATTGATATTGTAAAGTATTTACCGTTGTTGTTGTTAATAAAAGATTGGTTATTAATTTTTGCTTCAAAATAGCATTCTATTTGACAATTGCCTAAATCGTTATTAATGATTTTGCCGTAGTGGAAATAATCTTTGAAATTTAAATTTTCATTGGGTGTAATTACTGAAGTTATAAAATTGCTACTTCCTTTTTGCCTGTAGTGGATGTAAGCTTTAGCGCGTTTATCGGTATATACTGAGGTGGCAAAACCAACATCAGTTCCATTATTAAGGGGTGCAAGAAAAATTGGATAAATATTTATATTTTTTTTTACAATATAAAAAGTAACACTACTTTCAATTGTAGAGTTATTAGATGTATAAACAATTATTTTTAGAGTATAAGTTGTATCGTAAAAATCTTTTGTTGATAAAGTAAATTTTAAATTTGCTCCTTGTTGCGACAAATTATCGATTAAAGTGGTCCAATTATTTGGTTTTGTTCCAATACCAAGCAGAATTTTATGATTAGAATAGTTAGGTAGAAGAACGCTGTAGTTTATGTTAATTGTATCTGAAAAGTAAGAAGAATCTTGCACAGGTGAATGAATTGTAAAAATTCCAGATGGATAATATTTTAAAGCGTTCAAAGCGTTAAGTCTACCGCTACCGGAAAGAATATCGGAACCGGGTTGTTCGATATCATCCGCGGTAAGTTTTAAGATGTTTTTTATTTGAGTAGGGGTAAAATCGGGATTTTTTGCTAATAAAAGAGCAGAAATTGCTGATACAATAGGTGTAGAAAAGGAAGTACCGCTTACAGTTGTATAATTATTGTATAGATCTGTTGTATAAATATTAGTTCCGGGTGCAACAATGTCAATTCTGTTGCCATAGTTTGAGAAACCAGCTTTTTTATCATTTTCATCTGATGCACCAACTGAAATAACTTCTTGGAAAAATGAAGGATAGTGAGGTTCAAATGAATTAGAATTTCCAGCGCTTGCAACAATAGTTACATTTTTGGAATAAGCGTAGTTTATAACATCATAGAGAAGTTGTGAATATTTAGTATCGCCAAAACTCATATTAATAACTTTGCAGCCCATTTGAATTGCATAAATAACACCTAAAGCAACATCTAATTCGGAAGCATTACCGGTTTTATCGAATGCACGAATATTCAATAGTTTTATATTTGATGAAATTCCAGAAATTCCAATATTGTTATTTTTAGTTGCAGAAATAATTCCAGCAACATTTGTACCGTGACCGTGTTCATCCATTGGATTGTTATCCGGAGTGGAAAAATCGTAATCAGAAGTAAAATTAAATCGGTTTACAAAATCGTAACCGGAATAATCATCAATAAAACCGTTGTTATCATCATCAATACCGTTAAATCTTTTGTCGTTTCCGTTTTCGTCTATTCCAGTTTCACCAGGATTAATAAAAAAAGCACCTTGCAAATCTTCGTGGTTGTAATCAATTCCAGTGTCAATAATTCCAACTAAAACATTACTGTTGGGCACATAATCGAGTGCATCAAGGATTTTACATTTGTTAAGATACCATTGTTTATAAAATCCGGGGTCGTTTGGGAGCGAGTTTTCGACTTTGAAAGAAATTGGTTCAGAAACGTATTCTACATTTTCATCATTTTTGAGTTCATTTTTAAGTTTTTCAACATCGCTTTTGGAGGCTTTTACTATATAAATATGTTCTAAAAATTTGTCATCCTTGTGGAAAATTTGAGCAAATGATATAATATTTGAACTTTTTGTATTGGATAATTTTTTTTTCAGAACTGTAATTTTATTGGAACTTTTAGGGGTAATTTGTTTGTATTTAAAGTAAAGATTTTGAGAATACAAAATCGAAATAAAACTAATAAGAATAAAAACCAGTTTTTTCATAAAACCTTTTTTTAATAACAAATATAAAAAAATATGATAACTACAAAAAATAAAAAAATCGTAACATATGACGAAATTAAAAGTTATTTGAAGCTAAATGTGCCAGTTATAAAATATTCAAATATTTTTATGGTTGATATAATTGGAGCAATAAAGATATTAAGCGGTTATCAAATTAGTGGAAACGAAGCAGAAAAATTAGCACATTCCTTTATTGAGAGTCTAATAAGCGAAGGAAAATTAAAAAAAGTACAAGAAAATACTTATAATGTAATAGAAGAATTTTAAAAATTAGAAAGGAAACAAAAATGCAAACAACACAAGATATTTTATTAACGCCTAAAGCTATTGCTGAAGTAAAAAATATTATCGCAGAAAACGGCCTAGAGCAAGATGAAGTTTTTTTACGAATAGGTGTTAAGCCCGGTGGATGCTGTGGATTTAATTATTCAATGGGGCTTGATACAAATGTTGGTCCTCAAGATTCTTCATACGAATTTGATAATTTAAAAGTTGTTTTAGATGGGCAAACATTGTTTTATATAAATGGAACAACAATTGATTTCAAAGATGATGAAGAAGGAAAAGGTTTTATATTCATTAATCCAAACGAAAAAAATGATTGTGAGTGTGGCCATGACCACTAAAATAAAATTCGGAACTATTTTAGTTTTGATTTTGTTACTAAATATATACAATGTGAATGCACAAAATAATAAAAATAAAGGAGATAAGAAGATGCCAAAATATGAACATTTACCGCTACCATATCCATCGAATGCATTAGAGCCTTACATTGATGCTCAAACTATGGAATTACATCACGGTAAACACCATGCAACTTATGTTACAAATTTTAACAATGCAATTAGCGGTCCAGAATTTGAAGGAAAAACAATTGAAGAAATTATTGCTAATGTTTCAAAGTATCCTGTAGCAGTAAGAAATAATGGCGGTGGCTCTGTAAATCATACTCTCTTTTGGGAGATAATGACTCCAAATGCAAAACAAAAACCTGAAGGTGAATTATTAGAAGCAATTGAAAAAGAGTTTGGTTCATTTGAGAAATTCAAAGAGACTTTTAACGCTGCAGCAATGGGCAGATTTGGTTCAGGTTGGGCCTGGTTAATTGTAACTAAAGATAAAAAATTGAAAGTAATTTCAACTCCAAATCAAGATAGTCCGGAAATGGATGTTGTACCTGAAGCAGATAGAGGTAAACCAATTTTACTCCTTGATGTTTGGGAACACGCTTATTATTTGAAATATCAAAACAGACGTGTTGAGTATGTTAACAATTTTTGGAATGTAATTAACTGGGATAAAGTTGCAGAATTATATAAGAAAGCAATGAACTAAAGCCATAACATCTCCCACATTATCTTGCCGCCGAAAGGTGGCTTTTTTTTATTTAAAAAAGGCAAAATAATTTTGCCTTTTTTATTTGGTGAACAAATTATAAACATAAATGAATCTTTAATTGTGATTATTTTCTACTTCATTTTTTAATTCATGGAGATTTTTTAATAAGCCAGCTTCAAGCTTTTTTTGAAAATTACTTCTAAAGATTAATGGTAAAACACCTTGTAAACTTTCTTCAACTGTAACAATTGTTGTATTGTCCTTGGAAGTGAATGTCCAATTATGAATAGCACTTGTTCCAATAATTTTGCCTGTCCAACCAAAGGCAGTAAATTCGTTAGCAGTATGGATTTTTGAATTAAAAGTAAATCCATCAGCTTCCCATTTAAATTCAGTTCCTTCTATTGGTTTATTATCAATTATAACTTTGGTGACTGATTTTTGCCATTTAGGCCATTCTTTAATATTAGTTAAAACTTTCCATACTGTTTCAACAGGTGCATTGATTTGAATTTGATTTTTTGCGAATACAGGAGCATTATTATTAACAGGAATGTTCATAATATTTCCTTTTATTGTTTATGATTAATATATGAGTTAAATTGATAATCTTCATACAGAAAAAAAGAAATTATAAATATTATAATTAAAGAAATTGACATAATTTTTTTTTTAAGAAATTGTTAATTTTCATAATTTATTGCCTTTATTTTTATTTAAAAAAAAGCTCAACAAGTGTGTGTGAATAAAAGTTCAATTAAATTAAATATAATACGTAATTTAGCTTTTTATTATACTTATATAATGTTGTGGATTATCTTCAGAAGAAAAATAATAATTTTATTCGATTTAATTAAAGAAATTGTTATTTTTAAATGATAAAAAAAAAAGATTATGACTGTAAGAGAGTTCCAAAAAGAATTTGGGATAATAGGTAGTTCATCCGAAATTAAAAATATTATTTTAACAATAATGCAAGTGGCAAAGTCGGATGTAAGTGTTTTATTGATAGGTGAGAGTGGAGTAGGGAAAGAAGTTTTTGCTAAAGCGATACATCGATATAGCCACAGAGCAGATAAACCAATGGTAAGTGTAAATTGCGGCGCTATTCCTGAAAGTTTAATAGAGAGTGAACTTTTTGGGCACGTCAAAGGGGCTTATACTGGTGCAAGTGATAGTCGAAAAGGGTATTTTGAATTGGCGGATGGCGGAACTTTATTTTTAGATGAAATTGGTGAGATGCCTTATCACTTGCAAGTTAAGTTATTGCGAGCTATTGAGTACAAAGAGTTTCTTAAAGTTGGCGATGAAAAGGTAACAAAAGTAGATGTAAGAATAATTGCTGCTACTAATAGAGATTTGGAACAGGAAGTTGAAGATAAAAAGTTTCGTAAGGATTTATATTATCGATTGAAATCTGTTGTTATAAATATTCCACCTCTTCGTGAAAGAAAAGCAGATATTGATGAGTTGGTCTTTTATTATATTTCACAGTATGCAAAAAAACATAATATTAATGAAATTTCTATTACCGATGAAGCTAAAGAATTGTTAAGGAATTATCATTGGCCAGGTAATGTTAGAGAGTTAAAAAGTGTTATTGAAACGGCTTGCGCTATTAGTTCCGATCACATATTAAACGATAAAATATTTTTAAAGCTATTAAAAATAGAAAGAGCAATTCAAGTTGTAGGTAATTATCTACCGCAACAAATTCCTTCTAAAGAGCAATACAATCAAAATGATGATTTATTGCTAATTAAAGCGGCTTTGGTTGAAATTAAAAAAGACCTTATTGATATCAAATTCCAATTAAATGATTTGAATAAAAATCATAACAATAACAATGAACATATCGTTTCTTTTTCAGAAGTTACGCCTTTGAAAGAATTAGAAAAAAATGAAATTTTGAAAGCTTTAAATTATACAAAATGGAATAAAAGACAAGCTGCAAAACTTTTAGGAATTAATGAAAGAACTTTATATAGGAAATTAGATGAATACAATATTAAATAAAAAGTATAATTTGGTTTATTTTTTATTACTTTTGGTTTTATCAGGTTGTAGTTATTCTTTTACAGGAGCATCTTTACCGCCAGAATATAAAACTTTTGGTATTGCATCTTTTGAAGATAGAACTAACTCTGCAGAGCCAAATTTGGTACAGAAATTTAGAGAAAAATTATTAAATACTTTTATTTCGGATAATTCGTTAAAATATACTGATCCAAATAAAGCAGATTTAGTTTTTGATGTATTTATAACAGGGTTTAGTGATCAATTATCATCAATTGCATCAGGAGAAAATTTAAAAACAAAAAAAATTAGTATTTCAGTAAGTGTTGTTTGTTATGATATTAAAAATAATAAAAAATATTATGAACAATCTTTTAATAATTTTCAAGAATATGAAATCAAGCAAAATGTATTAGTTGAAAGGAGTGCAGCTATTGAAGCTACAATTGATAAACTATGTGAAGATATTTTACTGCGAACAATATCTAATTGGTAATATAAATTATTGTAAAATAATGAGATTTTATTTAAATTAAAATTTTAAAACAAATTTTATGAGAGAGATTATGAAATACAATTTCAGTGAAATTGAAAAGAAGTGGCAAAATTATTGGGAAGAAAAAAAAGTTTACAAAACCGATTTTAACAAAACAGAAAATAAGTATTATACTTTAGTAATGTTTTTATATCCATCAGGTGCTAAATTACATTGTGGGCACTGGTATAACTACGGGCCAACAGATTCATTTGCAAGATATAAAAAATTAAAAGGTTATAATGTTTTTGAGCCAATGGGATATGATGCTTTCGGATTACCAGCAGAAAATTATGCTATAAAAACTGGAGTTCATCCATACGATAGTACTATGAAAAACATCGAAGATATTCGCGGCCAATTAAAGTCTATGGGATGTATGTATGATATGGATGCTGAATTAATGACTTGTGTCCCAGAATATTACAAATGGAATCAATGGTTGTTTATACAACTTTATAAAAAAGGTTTAGCATACAGAAAAAATGCTCCTGTTAACTGGTGTAATTCTTGCCAAACAGTTCTAGCAAACGAACAGGTTACAGCTGATGGTAGTTGTGAAAGATGCGGAACAACAGTTATTAGAAAAGATCTTACTCAATGGTTTTTTAAAATAACAGCTTACGCAGACGAATTATTAGAAGGGTTGGATAAAATAAATTGGCCTGAAAAAACTAAAATTATGCAACGTAATTGGATTGGGAAAAGCTACGGTGCAGAAATTAATTTTAAAGTTGAAAATTCTGATATTACTTTAACTGTTTTTACAACACGTCCAGATACTGTTTTTGGTGTTACTTATGTAGTTTTAGCTCCTGAACATCCTATTGTTCAACAAATTACAAAACCAGAATACAAAGAAGCTGTTGAAAAATATATAAATGAAACATTAAAATTATCAGAAATAGAAAGATCTTCAACAGTAAAAGAAAAAACTGGCGTACCTACAGGGGCTTTTGCGTTAAATCCTGTGAATGGTGAAAAAATACCAATTCTTATAGCTGATTATGTAATAGGTACTTATGGAACTGGTTGCGTGATGGCTGTACCTGCACATGATGAAAGAGATTTTGAATTTGCTAAAAAATATAACTTACCAATCAAAAAAGTTATTTTACAAGAAGGAACAAAGCCAGAAGATGAATTAACTGAAGCTTATGTTGAAAGCGGAACTGTTATAAATTCTGGTGAATGGAATGGTTTAAATTCTGAAGATTTTAAAGAAAAAATTGTTGAATGGTTAGAAAAAAATAATTGTGGTAAGAGAACAATTAATTATAGATTGAGAGACTGGTTAATTTCCAGACAAAGATACTGGGGCACTCCAATTCCAGTTATTCATTGCGAGCATTGCGGTGAGGTTTTGGTAGAGGAAGATCAATTACCAGTTGTTTTACCTTATAATGTTGAGTTTAGGCCAGATGGTCAATCTCCATTAGCAAGATGTGAAGAATTTATTAAGGTAAAATGTCCGAAATGTGGGCGTGATGCGAAAAGAGATCCTGATACAATGGATACTTTTGTCGATTCATCTTGGTATTATTTTAGATATTTAAATCCAAAATACGATAAAGGAATGTTTGATAAAGAATTAGCAGATAAATGGGTACCTGTTGATATGTATGTAGGAGGTGCAGAGCACGCAACAATGCACTTGCTTTATGCTAGATTTATCCATAAATTCTTACGTGATATCGGATTAACAAATAGCGATGAACCGTTCCAAACTTTAATTCATCAAGGGACGATTACTAATCAAGGCGCAAAGATGTCGAAATCCAAAGGGAATGTTGTAAATCCAGATGATTTTATTTCTCAATACGGTTCGGATGTCTTCAGAATGTATTTGATGTTTATGGGCCCTTATGAGCAAGGTGGTGATTGGAGTGATAAAGGTATTGTTGGTATTGATAGATTTGTTCAAAAGATATACAGTTTATTTATTGAGAATGAAGCTTTGAAAAATACTAAATTTGAAGATAAATACGAACTTTCAAAATTGAATAATGCTGATAAGATAATTTACAGAAAAACAAACCAAGCAATTAAAAAATTTGAAGATGAAATTTCTACTTTCAGATTTAATACAGCTATTGCAACCTTGATGGAACTATATAATGAAGTTACCAAAAATTGGGAACAAGCAACTGATGAAATTAAAAGATATTTTCTTGATAGGTTTAATATACTAATTGCAGCAATAGCACCACATTTAGCGGAGGAATGCTGGCAAATAATGGGGCACAATAGTACTATTTTTGAAAATCCTGTTTGGTTCGATTATGATGAAGAAGGAACAAAGGAAGATAGCGTTGTTATAGCTTGCCAGTTTAATGGAAAGATGAGAGGTACTATTGAAGTATCGATAAATGCAGAACAACAAGATGTTGAAAAATTAGTAAAAGAAAATCCATCCTTAAACAGATATCTTGCGGATAAAGAAGTTATTAAAGTAATTTTTGTTAAGAATAAAATTATTAATTTTATAATCAAATAGAACTTACATAGGCTGCCGAAAGGCAGCTTTTTTTATAAAAATAATTAAAAACATTTTCTATTACTCGGACAGTGTAAGCATAAGCTCACGTGCAGCGGCCGCTGCACGTGATAAATAATATTATAACAACAAAACATTAGAATAACTGTTATTTGTAACAATGACTGATACAATCAGTTATAAAAATTACTTTAATCATTAATATAGAATATAAGCACTTCTACCTTAAATAAAACTATTATACAAAAGAGAATATAAATACCAATAATCACTAAAAACAATCTTCAACAAACGGGCAACCATAACAATCGTAATCATTCACTTCACATAAACCATGTGCTTGACCATATAGTACGTTATAGAAATCATAATAGATATCATCATCATCTTCTTCTTCATAATATTCATAACCAAAATCAACGGAATCAAAATATTCAAATTCTTCCATTTCATCATCATTTTGATTTACTGAATTTAAATTTTCATTGTTAGTAGCCATTTTATCACCTATTATTTGATATTTTATTAAATATTTATAATTTTTTCCCGTTCAATTATATTGACTAACTTTGATGAATTTTTTCCAAAGTTTTTAATAAATAATTTATGATTAAAATTAATAAGGTGGGTAAAAATGTTAAAATAATGAGTATTATAAATCGTTTCAAGTATCAAAATTAATATTTCAATTTTATTATTTGAAGAAATAATAATATACACTATAAATTTAATTGAGATAAGTAATCATAGAAAAAATTTAAGCAACATTTAGTTATTTAGCTAAATGTAAAAATATTAAAATAAATTGGTAAAATTTATTGAAATGTATTGTGGAAAAAATTTTGTGGGCGTTAGCCCGCCCGTGCGCCGATTGGCGCACGGGCTTATGCCTACACCGTCTGAGCTAATGAAAAAATTTTTATTTCTAAAAAAAATAATTTATAATTAAATTAAAAAAAGGTAATATATGGAAAAAGAATATAAGTATTTTAAAGAGGAGCTTGATAAAGATAAAATAATAGCATCTATGAAAAAATATTTAAATGAAAAGCAGGAATTAGATAAATTTTTTGAGAAATTAGTTTCCCCTTATATTGAAAATAAAAGTTTAAATGTTTTAGATGCTTGTTGTGGGATAGGGCATTTAATATATCATATGAATAAATTAAGTCCTGCTTCAAAATTTTTAGGTGTTGATTTTACGGATTATTTGATTGAAGAAGGGAGAAAAATTTTTTGTGGGTTTGATAATGTTTTGTTTGAAAATATGAGTATTTATGATTTACCTGAGAAATACAATAAATATTTTGATTTAACGGTTAATTGGAAGACAATTTCTTGGTTGCCATATTACGAAGAAATTATTAGAAAGTTAATGCAAGTTACTAAAAAGCATATTTTTATAAGCAGTTTGTTTTATGATGGATATATTGATTTTGAAATAAAAGTGCGAGAATTTGTAAAAGAATCTGCAAAAGATGGTTTCAATGCTTATTACAATGTGTATAGTTATCCAAAGTTTAAGGATTTTTGTTTAAATAATGGTGCAAAAAATGTTGAAGCTTTTGATTTTGAAATTAATATTGATTTGGAACAAAAAGATAAAGATTTGATGGGTACTTATACTTTAAAATTAGAAAATGGTAAGAGAATACAGATTAGTGGCGCTGTATTGATGAATTGGAAAGTTTTACGGATTGATTTGTGATAAAAAAAGAAAAGCGTCTCCTAACAAGAGGGATGACGCTTTCTTATTGGGGGTAGTATGGACTTAGTTCTTTACTAATTCTATTGGCATTTCAAAAGTAACAGTGTTTCCAACAATTGGAGTGGATTTATCTAAAAGTTTGTTCCAACTTATATTAAAATCTTGTCTGTTGATACTTCCGCTAACGTATAAAATAGCTACTAATTTGCCAGACATTCCAGTTACAACACCTTTTAATGTAACATCTAAAGTAATATTTTTTGTTACGCCTTTCATCGTTAGGTCGCCGTTTAATTTATATTTGCCTTTACCAACTTTTTTCCAGCTTTTGGATTCAAATGTTATTGTTGGGTATTTTTCTACTTCAAAAAAATCTGCAGAGCGCAAGTGTTCATCTCTTTTTTCGTTGTCTGTGTTGATAGATTTTGCTTGAATTGTAGCTTTAACTTTTACATCTGTTAATTTATCATCTGATGTTGTAATTGTTGCTTCATAATCTGTAAAACTTCCTTTAACTTCCGAAAAAACCATGTGGTTTACAGAAAATCCTATACGTGAGTGAGCTTTATCAATTGACCAATTAGATTGTGCATTTAGTAAAAAAGTTATAGATATTAATGCTAATAATTTTTTCATATTATTTTCTCCTTTGTTTATAATAGACAAACAATTTTAAATTAAAATTAGTTTCAATTTGTTGTAACTTTTTTAATATAAATTTTGTCAATAATATTAAAGTTATTCAAAGAGGGAAAAAGATGAGTTTGAAATCTTTATCAATTGTTATTTGGGTTATTGTTCTGAATTTCATATTATCTGCGCAGCAAAAATTAACTTTGCAAGATGCTATTGAATATGGGGTAAAGAATAACCTTAAACTGTCGATGACGCAAAGTCAAAAGGATATTTATGAACAAAATATAAAACAAAGTTATGGTAATTTGATGCCAGATTTTAAGGCAAATGCAGGTTATTCTTATGCGACTACAAAAAATGTTTTTGGTAAAAATAGTGGATCTAATTATTCTGCGGGGTTGAGTTCAAATGTTATTTTGTTTGATGGATTAAGTAATTTGTATTCTATTGATAGAAATAAATTAGATTATGAGATTTTTCAAAATCAATTGGAAAGATTGAAACAACAAATTGCTTTTAATGTTAGTGAACTTTTTTATAATACTTTATCACAATATTATTTGATGAAGGTTGAGGAGGAATCTATAAAATGGAATGAAAAAAATTTAGAATATATAAAAGAGAAATACAATTTAGGTGCTGCTAATAGGGCTGATTTATATAATCAGGAATTGAAATTAGGGTTAGCAAAATCGAGATATATAAGTGCAAAAAATGCATATCAAGCTTTAAGAGATCAATTGGTGAATTTGATAGGATTAGATATTTTAGAAGATTATGAATTAGTTTCTCCACAAGTGGAATTAGATACTCTAACCGTAAATAAAGAAATTCAAAAATATGAAAACATTAATAATTTGATTAACGAAGCTTTTGCTAATAGAAAAGATTATAAAAATAATATTTTGATGCAAAAGTTGAATGATATGGATTATAAAATTGCAGTAGGGAATTATTATCCAATTTTATCAGCAGGCTGGAATTTTAATTTCAGTTCTGATAAATTTTCTAATTTTGGCAAATATTACAATAATACATTTTCTTTGAATTTGTCAATTCCAATTTTTAATAGGTTTTATACTGATACAAGGGTAGAACAATATAAAGTTAATTCTGTTATAAAAGAGATTGAAAAATTGGATGCAGAAAGAACTATTAAAGTGGATATTAAAAAGAATTTGTTGGATTTGAAAAATGCATCAGAAAATTATATTGTCAGTATGAAGAACGTACAATTTGCAACCGAAAATAAAAGAATTGTAGAGGAAAGATATAAATTAGGTGCAGAAACTTTGATGAACGTTCTTTTGGCAGAAACTGATTTTGTAAATGCACAAACACAAAAGATAACAGCAGTTTTTGAATTTTATAAAAACTTAGAAAAAATTAAATACTTAACAGGAAAATAAAAATTGGAGCATATATGGCACTTTCAAGTAAAAAGAAAAAAATTTTTATAGGTGTTGTGGTTGGATTAGTTGTAATTTTAGCACTTGTTTTAATTTTTGGTTCGAATAAAGAAAAAATTATTGAAGTACAAACTGAAAAGGTAGCTAGAAGAAATATTACGCAAGTAGTAGTAGGAACTGGAACAATTGATGCAATAAATAAGGTTGTAATCACTCCAGAGGTTACTGGCGAAATCGTTGATTTACCAGTTAAAGAAGGTCAAAAAGTTAAAAAAGGACAATTGTTAATAAAAATTAAATCTGATCAATATCAAGCAGCATTGGATAGGTTGATAGCGTCATTGCAAGCAAGTAAAAGTTCATTGAATTCAATGAAAGCTATGCTTGAAAAAGCAACTCAAGATTACAACAGGATAGTTGAATTACATAAAAAAGGGCTTGTAAGTGATGCGGATTTAGAAGTTGCAAAATCTACATATTTATCAAGAATGGGGGAATATGAATCTCAGAAAGCAATGGTTCATCAAGCAGAGGCGGCAATTAAGGAACAAAAAGAAATTATTGCAAAAACAGCTATTTATTCACCAATAGATGGAACTGTTACAGGATTGAAAGTTAAATTGGGAGAAAGAGTTTTAGGAAGTAATTTTACACAAGGAACGCAACTTATGACAATTGCAGATTTGAATGCTATGGAAGCAGTTATCGATATAAATGAAAATGATGTAGTTAATGTTAAAATAGGTGATAAAGCTATAATTGAAGTTGATGCGTTTAAGGGGAAGAAATTTTATGGTAGGGTTTATGAAATTGCAAATTCTCCAAAAACAAGTGGAATGGGAACACAAGAACAGGTTGTGAATTTTCCTGTTAAAATTAGAATTGATGGTGGGGAAAATGGATTGAAACCGGGAATGTCTTGTAATGCGGATATTGAAACAGATTACAGATATAATGTTTTAAGTATTCCATTACAAAGTGTAACAGCAAGATCTAATAAAAAAGAAGATGATGAAAATAGTAAAAATAATAATAAAAAAACAGATATTGAAGAAATTGTATTTGCATTTGATAACGGTCTTGCAAAAGTTAAAAAGGTACAAACAGGAATAAGTGATCAGAATTATATAGAGATTATAAGTGGATTGAAAGAAGATGAAGAAATCATTACTGGACCATATAAAGCAATATCAACAGAATTAGAAGATAATTTGAAAGTTGTAAAAATGTTAACTAATAAAAAGAAATAGCAGAGAAAAGCGATGAAATTATTAGAAGTAATAGATCTTCATAAAATATACAAAATGGGGTTGGAAGAAGTTAGAGCCTTGGATGGCGTATCGCTAGAAATTGAAAAGAATGAATATGTAGCGATAATGGGGCCGTCGGGATCTGGAAAAACAACTTTGATGAATATGATTGGATGTTTGGATACTCCAACTTCAGGAAGATACATTTTGAATAGCACTGATGTTAGTTTAATGAGTGATAATGAGCTTGCAAAGATTAGAAATAAAGAGATTGGTTTTGTATTTCAAACTTTTAATCTTCTACCACGTTCTCACGCACTGCATAATGTTGAATTGCCTTTAATTTATGCTGGAGTTTCCAAAGAAGAAAGAATTGAAAGGGCTAAAGAAGCTTTAATCGCCGTGGGATTGGGAGATAGAATGTATCACAAACCAAATGAGTTATCTGGTGGTCAAAGACAGAGAGTTGCCATTGCAAGAGCTTTGGTAAATAATCCCTCCATAATTTTAGCAGATGAGCCAACTGGTAATTTGGATTCTCGTTCTGGTGAGGAAATTATGTCTATTTTTTATCGTTTACAACAAGCTGGAAATACAATAATTTTGGTTACTCACGAGGAAGATATAGCTCGTCACGCTGAAAGGGTGATAAAAATTAGAGATGGTAAAATAGAAAAAATCGAAAAAGACTATCAAAGAATAATACCAAAAATATAAGTTATTTTATGAGCAATTTAAAATTTGAAATAAAAGAAAGTATTATAATTGCATTACAAGCAATTATATCTAATAAAATCAGATCATTTTTAGCAACTTTAGGTATTATAATAGGTGTTGCGTCAGTTATCACGATGACTACAGCTATTCGTGGAATTGACAAATCTTTTAAAGAAGGTATTAGTTCTTTAGGCGCAGATAATATGTACATTGATAAGTTTGCCTGGTTTACGAATGAAGATTTTTTTAAGATAAGAAATAGACCAGATATTACGTTAGAGCAAGTATATCAGTATAAAGAATTAGCAAAAAAACCTGTAGCTGTGTCGCCGGAATCTCGTGTTTTTACAACTGTAGAGTATGGAAGTAACAATGTACAAGTTTTTCTTACCGGTGGTGACCAAGATTATTTAAAAACAACAAATTTTACTTTTGCAAGTGGAAGGTTTTACAATGATGTAGAAGCTATTGCCGGCCGACAAGTTGTAGTTTTAGGTTCTGAAATTGCAGAAAATTTGTTTAATAAAATAAATCCTATTGGTAAGGAAGTTAAGATTAACGGTATAAAATTTAAAGTAGTTGGAGTTTTAGCAAAGCAAGGGAGTTTTATATTAGGGCCTTTTAATCCGGATAAAGTTGTTTATACGCCGATTAAGAATATTTTTAAGTATTTTAGTAATAGAAGATACAGAACAATAACAATTGTTGTTAGAGCAAAAAATTCTGATGCTATTCAAGAAACACAAGATGAAGCCATAGCTGTGATGAGAAGAATAAGAGGATTAAAATATAACGAAGATGATAATTTTACTGTTAATTTGCAAGAAGGTTTACAAGAACAATATAATAAAACTGTTGGGATTATTCAAATAGCAGGAGTAATTGTTACAGGTTTATCACTTTTTGTTGGAGCTATTGGAATAATGAATATAATGTTTGTTAGTGTAAAAGAAAGAACAAAGGAAATCGGTATACGCAAAGCTTTAGGTGCGAATAGAAAAATGATAATGCGACAATTTCTTATAGAATCTGCATTTATTTGCATCTTTGGAGGGTTAGTTGGTTTAGTTATTGCAATAATTTTAAGTTTAGTAATTAATCAATTTTTGCCAACTTCCATAGATATTAGTTCATTCTTTGTTGCTATAATAATTTCGTTAATTACGGGTGTGGTTTCTGGATTAGCCCCGGCTTATCAAGCTGCTAAATTAGATCCTGTTGAATCATTACGATATGAATAAGAGGTAATATTATGTTTTGGGAAATAATCAAAATGGCTTATATAGCTATTGTAACAAATAAATTAAGATCATTTCTTACGATTTTGGGTATAATTGTTGGAATATTTTTGATAATATCAACAAGTACTGTTGTTGCTATGTTGCAAAATGGAATTGAGGAAGGAGTATCACAATTAGGGAAAAATACATTCCAAATACAAAAATATCCTGCAGTGCAAACAGGAGGACCGGGTTCAAGGGCAAAGTATAGGAATCGTGAAAATATTACAATCAAACAGTACGAAAGATTAAAAGAATTATTAACAGAAGCTAAATTTGTTGGTGCTGAATTATGGACATTTGGTAAGGTGGTTAAATTTAGGGATAAGGAAACAAATCCTAATATTCAATTAGCTGGTGTTACGCCAGAGGCTTTTCCTAATAATAAATGGGATGTATCACAAGGGAGAGTTTTTACAGAAAATGATATAAAAAGTCGTTATTATTATTGTATTATCGGACAAGATGTTGTAAGCAAATTATTCGGAAGTATAAATCCTATTGGGCAATTTATAAAAGTCGATAAAGGTAAATTTCAAGTTATTGGTGTTTTTGAAAAACAGGGACAAGTATTTGGGCAATCAAAAGATAATTTTATGGTCATACCAATTTCCACATACCAAACACTTTTTGCTAATGATGAGCAAAGTGTTAATATAACAGTTATGACAGAAAAGGATAATTACCAAAAGGTTATTGATCAGGCTATAGGATATATGAGACTTATACGAAAAGTGCAACCAGGCGAAGAAAATGATTTTGATATTTTTAGTAACGAGTCTGTTTTAGAACAAGTAAATAATATTACAAAATATGTTAAAATTGGGGCAATTGCAATTTCTTTTATTTCCTTATTAGCAGCTGGTGTTGGTATTATGAACATTATGTTGGTAGCTGTTACCGAAAGAACAAAGGAAATAGGAATAAGAAAATCTATTGGTGCAACAAAAAATAATATTTTACTTCAATTTATTTCTGAGGCTATAATTTTATCGCTTGTTGGTGGAATTATTGGGATACTTTCAGGTTTTTTTCTTGGTACTTATATTGGATCATTTCTTGGTGTTAGACCAATTGTACCATATGATAGTATTGCTTTAGGAATTACAGTTTGTATCTTAGTTGGTTTAATTTTTGGTACATATCCAGCATATAAGGCAGCAAACTTGGATCCTATAGAAGCTTTAAGGTATGAATAGTAGCTTGTAAATTATTCAGATTTTATTTAAATTAGTACTTTTAAGATGGGGAAATATGGAACTCTCCCTTAAGCAGAAAGCAGAAAATTCATACCAAAATCTTTATGATTTAATTTCTACTCAATTTTATAATAATGTTGATAAAGTTCTAAAGTATCGTGCTTTTTTAGAAGATTTATTAACTTTTATCATTTCAACATATCCCAATTTTGATAAAACAGATTTAAATTCAAAAATTAGTTTTCTTAAGAAAAACAATATTTTAAATAAAGAACATGCTTTTTATGCTCATAATGTTCGGAAAACAGGCAATAAGGCTGCACATAGGCTTAATTTTGTAATAAGTAACATTGAAGAAAAAGCATGTTTATATTGTCTTTTAAATGTTTTCGAGTATCTTACCAAAGAACCAATCCCACAAAATATTTTTGACTATTATAGCCCATATATAGAAGATATTAAATACTATTTGAATAATCTAGAGCTCGAGCTTAAAAAAAGCAGTAAAGATACTTATAGTTTTTATGGAATTATTGAAGAAATTAATATTCCTAAAAATATTGATGAAGTAAATCATTTTACTATAAAAGTTGATACGGATGATTTTGATTATGTGGATGTAAAAATTTGGGATAATGTGAATTATAAAGGTATGGGGAGTAATTTAACGCTACTATCAAAAATATTAAGAGTAGGGGATAAATTATATTTTGATAATTTATTGAAATATAATGATATACCAAATACATTTTTTACAACTTTTGATACTTTAGTTGTGTTAAATCCCGATTATTTATTAGAAGTTACGGAGTTATCAAATTG
>Ga0209508_1000244_pt1 | contig 63410 bp, 48 predicted proteins | sample AD_UKC129_MetaG_FD_184427 | JGI IMG/M metagenome (GOLD analysis project Ga0209508, IMG submission 184427) | Active sludge microbial communities of municipal wastewater-treating anaerobic digesters from Canada - AD_UKC129_MetaG (SPAdes) (version 2) | ecosystem: Engineered > Bioreactor > Anaerobic...
ATTATTAAGGTGACTCATTTCGGACCCTCCAATATGTTTTGGTTTTGTCACTTAAAACATTATCAGAGGTTCTGATTTGAGTCACTTCTTTTTTATCATGTTTGGGCAATTAATTTTACAACTTACCTGTTTCATTCATGAGGAAAAAATCGGAGGTTAAGTCCTCCGATTTTTTATATTCATGGTATATGCCTGCTTATAATATTTTCTTTGTTATTAATCAAAATTAATTTCTTTAAACCAAGTTAATATAAAAAGTCTTATAAGCTTTATAGGCCATGTATACATCTACTTTGCTTGTTACTTCAAAGGGTGAATGCATTGATAGTACTGCTACACCGCAGTCTATTACATCAACATTTAAATTGGCAACAAACTGTGCTATTGTACCTCCTCCGCCTTGATCCACTTTTCCCAACTCAGCACTTTGCCAAACAACATTATTGTCATTGAACAATTTTCTTACTTCACCTACAAATTCCGCATTAGCATCGCTTGCACCGGACTTTCCCCTTGCTCCGGTATACTTCTGTAGAACTATTCCCCTGCCTAAAAATGAAGAATTCCTCTTTTCAAATACATTTTCATATGTAGGATCAATAGCAGCATTGACATCGGCTGAGAGCATTTTTGAATTGGAGAGGCATCTTCTAAGCATTATATCGCTATAATTATCAGTACTTAAACTGCACAAATCGGCAAGAAAATTTACGAAAAAACTGGATTGGGCTCCGGTATTGCCCATACTGCCTATCTCTTCCTTGTCGGTTAAAATACAAACTGCTGTTCTTTTGACCCTGTCGGTATCCAAAATTGCTTCCAATGCTGTATAGGCACATACCCTGTCGTCCTGTCCATAGGCCCCTATCATACTTTTATCAAAACCTACATCCACAGCATTAAATTTAGGAACCATTTCCAACTCTGCTGAAATTAAATCCTCTTCCACAATTCCGTACTTTTCGTTTAATATATTGAGTATATTTAATTTTACCTTTTCTTTAACTTTATCATCTTTATACGGTATGGAACCCGATAAAATATTAAGACCTTCTCCGGTAATACCTTCACTCATCTTTTTTTGCATCTGATCCGCAGCAAGATGAGGAAGAAGGTCCGTTATTGTAAAGACGGTATCGTTATCGTCCTCGCCTATTTTAATATTGACTTTACTTCCGTCTCGTTTCACCACCACGCCATGCATTGCCAAAGGAATGGTAACCCACTGGTACTTCTTTATCCCACCATAATAATGGGTTTTCAAGAAAACCATATCATTAGCCTCATACACAGGATTTGGCTTTAAATCAATCCTGGGAGAATCAATATGAGCTCCTACTATGTTAACACCTTTTTCAAGACTTTCTTCACCTATTACCGCCAATACAACAGTTTTATTTCTTCCAATGCTGTATACCTTCATACCGGGTGTCAATTTTTTCTGAGAATTTATCAATTCTTCTATGGCTATGTAACCTTTGCTCTTGGCAAGCTTTTCAGTTTCTTCAACAAATTCCCTCTCTGTTTTGGCTTTATTTAAAAAGTTTTTGTATCTTTCACACAATTCAAAAGTTAATTTGAATTCCACATCACTTATTTTTTCCCAGGCACTTTTAGACTCTATAAGCAATTTTTCCGACAATATCTGACCTTGAGTTTTATTATCAGCCATAAGTTTTCCTCCTCAAATATTTATCATTCAAATTAAAATTATAGCACTATTTATATATAATAGCTTATCTTTTTTTATTATACCCACATTTCAAAATCAATAAAGTTTAATTCTATACTATATTTGGTTATTATTTTTCTTTTCTTGAAAAAAACTGTGAAATAACTATGAACCATAAGCTTGCTCTTTATTAGTTTACTAAAAACTGCCAATAAAAAAGGAGTGTTTATCTCCTTTTAATGATAAGTATTTATTCGGAAAAAGTTGCTGCAATTTCCCTTTGCATCATGTCATAATCTTCAAGCAGTATAAGCAGTTTATCTACCACAACGGGGTCAAATTGTGTTCCGGAATACATTTTAAATTGATTTATTGCCTCTTCTAGATTAAGTTTTGATCTGTATTTCCTGTCTGAAGTCATTGCATCAAAAGCATCCGCCACTGTCAGAATCCTGGCAAGGAAAGGAATTTCTTCACCTTTTAAACCTTCAGGATATCCCTTTCCGTCGTACCTCTCGTGGTGGTACTTAACAAGGGGAACAACATCTTTAAACATAGAAATTGCCGATAATATATAAGCACCTTTCAGCGGATGTTTTTTTATTTCTTCATATTCATAATAGTTCAATTTATCAACTTTAAACAGTATATCATCTGCAGTGCCTATTTTACCTATATCATGGAATATGCCTCCGACTTTTAGCAATTCCAGTTCTTCCGGACTTAGATTAAAAGCTTCTCCCAATTTTACAGCATAATAGGATACCCTGTCTGAATGTCCTCTGGTATAGTAGTCCTTGGCATCAACTGTAAGTCTCAGCGCTTCGATAGTGTCAATATACCGTTTTTTCAATTCCATATACGTTCTGTCAAGCTCTTCTTTTTTCATATTTATCAGAGAGTGTAAAAAGGCATTTACTATAGATGCGGCAGCTTGGACCGAATATATTTCAAGCAGTTTAATTCCTTCGCCAAATCTGTTACTTTCAACATACATAACACCTATAGATTTATCATTTTCGCCTAAAATAGGCAAAATTATTCCGTGGTCCAGTTGTACCTTAACTTTATTTTCCCTTGAATATCCTATCTTTTCCATCAAATTGGGACTAAGCATATTTATTAATGAGTCCACCGGAATTTTATATTCACCAATGCCTTTGTAAATAATTTCTCCATGACTGCTGTTGCAGTCATCTATAAGTATAAAAGCATCCTTGCTGTTAACAAGCGGCATAAGCCCTTCCAAAATCTCTTCCAAAATTGCGTCAATCGGCTGCAGTTGGTATATTTTGGGCACTGTGCTGAGAATTTTATTAAGCCCATCTCTAAACTGCTTGTTTGTACGTATTTGCGATATGGATTTTATTCCAGACTCTATTAAGAGCAACAGTTGGTCAAATCGATCACCTTTTTCGCAATATCCTTGAATATCAAGGGCTCTAATTGTTTCAAGAGGCGGTGCAAGATCTTTATGACCTGTCAATAACAGTATATATATATCTTTATTAAATTCCCTTATTTTTGCTACTACTTCATCACCATAAATAGGTGACATTATATAATCCAAAATAAGCATATCAAAATGCTCTTTTTCCAAGAGCTTAATAGCTTCTATAGGATCTGAAATACCAACACTGAAATATCCGCATCTGGTAAGCATGACTTTAATTGAATTAATAATACCTTCCTCATCATCAACTATTAGAATTTTATATTCCATTGATACTTCAGCTATTTTTTTCTCATTACAACTCCTCCTATATTAAACTGTCTAAAAAAGCAAACTTGGAGAAAATATACCTAATCCTTTAAATCTTTGTATTATTTCCTCGTTCAATACTATAAATCAATGCATGTTTCAATCTGTATAGATAACCGACTATTGGCTAGATTCGTTTTATGACCTTAGCTGAAATTAAACAAGCTGAATTATGAAGCTAACTTTGCCGGAAATTTTTCAGGTATTGGCTTTAATTACATCCAAAGCAAACAGAACAGTTGATTAATCTGTGCGTTACAAGAAGAGCAATGAGAAAACATATAAGCTGACTTAAAAGTAAAAGTTCATAACTATAAGATTATATAAAATAAGATCCTAACTGAAAATTTAATTTATAAATCAAACAAAGTGCATTTTAACATTATTAAAAATAGCAGTAATGTTAAAAGCACTGCTTTAGTTATCCTTTGTAACTACATTATCTGTATATTTAATTTTAATAAAAAAATGCAAAGCAAAGGGGTAATTTTACCTTTTATATTTTTATTTTATATAATTATTTAATGTTATGCAAGTATTTTGATATAGGCATTTAGTAGGATTTATATAGGACTTGTAAGCACTAGAAATCCAAATAAAACCTTTAAAGTCAAATTGAGTATTTGCAACAAGATAAATACCTTTACATTTTACATAACTTTTGAAAATTGTTTGTTTCTTGACTTATATGTTTTATTGCATTATAAATAATATTATGAAAAAATCAACATTAACTTCGGAGGAATTGATATGTTTGATTGTCATGTACACAGCAGTTTTTCCGGCGATAGCGATATGAACTGCGAAGATGCCATAAACACCGCCATTAATATGGGTTTAAAAGGTATCTCTTTTACCGATCATCTCGACTATGACTATCCGGATTATGATGATGTATTTTTGATTGATTTTGACAAGTATTCATCTGTCATGGATAACTTAAAGGTACATTACAAGAGTCGCATAAAGGTTTTTAAAGGTATTGAAGTAGGTATACAACCCCATGTTATAGACAGTACTTTAGATGTAATCAATTCTTATGATTTTGACTTGGTAATTGCCTCTGTCCATGTAGTCGACAAGCTGGATTTACATAATGGTGATTTTTGCAGATCAAAAACTCAAAGGGAAGCTTATACAAGATATCTTGAAGAAGTACTTCAAACCGTAAATTCCTTTGAAAATTTCGATGTTCTAGGTCATCTTGACCTTATCAGGAGGTACGGTTGTTATGACAACAAGACATTAGTCTATAACGATTACAGCGACCTTTTGGATTCTATTCTTAAACAAATAATTAAAATGGGAAAAGGTATCGAAGTTAATTCTTCAGGATTCAGATATAATTTAGGCTCACCTATGCCGGATTTTAGTATAATTAAACGCTATAAAGAACTTGGCGGCGAGATAATTTGTACAAGCTCTGATGCCCATAAAGTTGAACATATCGGATACAAATTCGACTATCTGAAAGAAATGATAATAGAGTCGGGTTTTACCTATACCGCACACTTTGAACAAAGAAAACCCGTGTTCACAAAGCTGGACTAGAGTCTTAAAACACGGAAATTCCTTGTAAATAAATTAAGTTTATTAAGACGGAAAATTTTTATACCGGCATTATCAAATGTATTTTTTCTGTCATATAAAAAATAACTTCCGCTTATTTTTTCAGCATGTTAATAAATAATTTCTAGCGGAAGTTATTTTTCAATATTAATTAACTGCTATAATCAGATTTTATCGTACAATTTTGACTCTGTGATATACTTTTTTACCTTTTCTGATAATTATTTCATCGTTCTTAAAGTCTTCTTCCTTCACAACATGGTCAATTTTTGCTATTTTCTCATCGTTTATGCTTATTCCGCCCTGCTCGATGAGACGTCTTCCCTCGGTTTTAGAAGGAATTAATTTTGCCTTTAACAAAATATCTATAACATTAATTCCGCTGCCTATTTCTTCAAAGGATATCTCTGTTGTAGGCATATTTTCGGAACTTACTCCTTTTCCGAAAAGAGCCTCTGCTGCACTTTGTGCCTTTATGGCTTCTTCCTCACCATGAATGAGCTTTGTTACCTCAAAGGCAAGAATTTTCTTAGCCTCATTTATTTCTTGATCTTTAAGTTTTGCCAGTTCCTCAATTTGACTCAAAGGAAGGAAAGTAAGAAGTTTTAAACATTTTATAACATCATTGTCATTTATGTTTCTCCAATACTGATAAAAATCATAAGGAGTAGTCTTGTTCGGGTCAAGCCAAAGGGCTCCTTTTTCAGTTTTACCCATTTTTTTACCTTCGCTATTGGTAAGAAGCGTGAAAGTCATTCCATAGGCTTCCTTGCCCTCAACCCTTCTTATAAGATCAATTCCTCCTAAGATGTTTGACCATTGGTCATCTCCTCCAAGCTGGAGTATACATCCGTAATCCTGGAAAAGTTTCAGGAAGTCATAACTCTGCATCAGCATGTAGTTAAATTCAATAAAGGACAGTCCTCTCTCCAGCCTGGTTTTGAAACATTCTGCAGTTAACATTCTGTTTACTGAAAAATGTACTCCAATTTCCCTTAAAAACTTCACATAATTCAATTCCAGCAACCAGTCGGCATTATCAAGCATTAAGGCTTTTCCTTCACTAAAGTCTATAAATTTTGACAACTGCTCTTTAAACTTGTTTGCATTATGTTCAATTTCTTTTCGGGTCAACATTTTCCTCATTTCGGTCTTCCCTGTCGGGTCACCTACCATGACTGTTCCTCCGCCGATGATGGCAATTGGCCTATGTCCTGCTTTTTGCATATGTGACATAACCATCATCTGTAAAAAGTGCCCTACATGCAGACTGTCAGCCGTTGGGTCAAAACCGATATAGAAAGTAACTTTTTCATTCTCGAGCAGTTCTTTTACTTTCTCTTCATGGGTTATTTGAGCTATAAAACCTCTTTCTTTCAATGTTTCAAAAACACTTGACATAGAATACCTCCTAAATTATATTGATAAGTCAGTTTTTTCGTCAAAAACATAGATAGAAATTCATTTTTTTACGTTTTTTAAAATAGATTGCATATAGCAAATAAATTAGAAATAATTATAAATTTTCATCATACAAAAAAAGCTTTCACATCCTGCCTAAGGACGAGAAAGCTCCCGTGGTACCACCTTAATTCGTACACATAGCAATAAGTGTACCTCATTATACACCGCCAGGATAACGGTAGGCTTCCGGCTCTGCCTAGCAGTACAGTAAATACTGTCACCTTCAGCAGGCAACTCCAGAGGGTACTTCATTAATCCATGTACTGCAGCCCTTTCACCAACCGAACTGCTCTCTTAATGTAACCATGGATAACTACTGTCACTCTTTCATAGTCTTTATCAGTATTTATATTATTTTAGCATAACAGTATGCAATTTACAATAATAATTTGAATTATTGAAATCCGCCTCTACTGTATTATGCCGCCTCCAACAACTATATCTCCGTCATAAAATACTACTGACTGCCCTGGAGTAATGGCTCTTTGCGGTGTATCAAACACAACCTTTACTTTACCATCTTCAATGGGTATAATCAATGCGTCAGCAGCTTTTGCAGAATACCTGATCTTTGCCTTTACTCTCATCGGTTCTTCCAAAGTATCTATTGAAATAAAATTTAAATCATATGCAATCAATTCATTTCCATATACTTCAGTGTCTTCGCCGAGAATTACTGTATTGTTTTCAGCATCCAATCCAACCACATACATGGGTTTTCCCAAGGCAATACCCAATCCTTTTCTTTGTCCTACTGTATAATGTATTATTCCCTTATGCTCACCCAATATATTACCTTTTGTATCTACAAAATAACCCGGAACTATTTTTTTATCGGTATTCTCTTCAATGAATTTTCCATAATCATTATCATCAACAAAACATATCTCCTGGCTGTCAGGCTTTGAAGCAACATATAGCCCAAGTTCGGCAGCTTTTTTTCTTACAATATCCTTACTGTATTCACCTATGGGCATAAGCACTCGTGCCAACTGTTCCTGGGTGAGATTATACAAAGCATAGGTTTGGTCCTTTGCATCGGTAACCGATTTCTTTAAAAGATATCTCTTTCTGTTCTCATCGTATTCAATGATAGCATAATGACCGGTTGCCACATAGTCTATTCCCATTGACACAGCTTTATTAAGCAGTACCTCAAATTTCACATATCTGTTGCAAGCTATGCAGGGATTAGGTGTCCTACCCTTTAAATACTCGTCAACAAAATAGTTTATTACCTTTTTCTCAAATACATCTTTAAAATTAAGTACGTAATAGGGTATACCCAAAGTATTGGCTACAAGTCTTGCATCATCCACAGCTGAAAGAGAACAGCATCCGCCTTCTTTAAGCTTGGTTTCTTCGGACATATCTGGCCATATTTGCATTGTCACACCTATTACATCGTATCCTTTTTCTAAAAGTAAAGCGGCTGCTACAGAACTATCAACGCCGCCGCTCATACCAATCATGACACTTTTTTTTCTCATCAGTATTTTAAACCTTCCCCTTATTTTTTATCAATAAATCGATTAGTCATCGTCTTCCTCATCTAAATGGTGATGCAAATCGTCACAGCGTCTTCCGCATACTTCCGATTCACATTCCTTACTAAGTCTTCCGGTCTTTTTCAAATAGTCTTCAATAGCTGCCTTGATACCCTCTTCAGCCAAATTTGAACAATGCATCTTTACAGGAGGAAGTCCGTCTAAAGCCTCGGCAACAGCTTTATTAGTAATTTTAAGAGCCTCATCAATGGTCTTGCCTATAACCAATTCGGTAGCCATACTGCTTGTGGCAACGGCAGCACCACATCCAAAAGTTTTGAATTTGGCGTCTTTGATAATATCATTTTCTATTTTGAGATATATTTTCATAATATCTCCGCACTTTGCATTACCTACTTCGCCTACCCCGTCGGCATTCTCTATTTCACCGACATTTCTGGGGTTCATAAAATGATCCATAACTTTTTCACTATACATATCAATTCCCTCTTTTCACTTTTTCATATAATGGAGACATTTCCCTCAACCTCTGAACTATCGCAGGAAGTACTTCCATCAGATAATCCACATCCTCGTGGGTATTTTCTTCTCCGAAAGTTATTCTTAGTGAACCATGGGCTGTTTCATGGTCAAGTCCAATAGCCAACAGAACATGGGACGGATCTAATGAACCTGAAGTACATGCGGAACCGCTGGATGCTGCGATACCTTTCATATCAAGCATCAATAAAAGCGACTCACCCTCAATAAACTGGAACGAAAAATTAACATTTCCCGGTAACCTTTTATACCTGTCACCGTTTAATTTTACAAAAGGTACTTTTTTAGTAATTTCTTCAATAGTCCTGTCCCTTAATTCAATCAATTTCTTATTATACTGCTCAATATTATTTGTTGCAAGCTCAATCGCTTTACCAAGGCCCACTATTCCGGCTACATTTTCTGTACTGGCCCTTCTTCCTCTTTCCTGTGCTCCGCCATGAAGGAAATTTGTAATTTTTACGCCTTTTCTTATATACAATGCCCCTACACCTTTAGGTCCATAGAATTTATGAGCTGATAGCGATAATAAGTCTACATTCAATTCATTAACATTTATCGGTATGTTGCCGACAGCCTGTACTGCATCGGTGTGAAAATAAATATTATGCTCTTTTGCAATTTTCCCGATCTCAGCTATTGGCTGAATGGTACCGATCTCATTATTGGCAAACATTATTGTTATCAAGGTGGTAGAGGGCTTAATTGCTTTTCTTACCTGTTCCGGTGATACCAATCCGTTTTCATCCACCGGAAGATAGGTAACTTCAAAGCCGTCGCTTTCAAGGTATTGGCAAGTGTGAAGCACAGCATGATGTTCTATGGCAGTAGTAATTATGTGATTCCCTTTTGCTTTATTGGCATAAGCCACTCCTTTGATTGCCCAGTTATCTGCTTCAGAACCGGAACCTGTAAAGAATATCTCCCTTGGCATAGCACCCGAAGCTTTTGCAACTCTTTCCCTTGCCTCTTCTATTGCTTTCTTGCTTTCTCTTCCGATACTGTATATCGATGAGGCATTACCGAATTTATTTGTAAAATAAGGCAACATTTCTTCAAGAACCTCAGGTTTTACAGGTGTTGTTGCTGCATGATCCAAATATATTATCCTGTTATCCATAATTAGTGCTCCTTACATAGTTTTTTATATAAAAATCCATATATTAGCTTTTCTTTTTATTTATTCCCTAAAGATCTATCTTTAAAACAATAATTCACAGTAAATTTGTAGGGATTATATATAATATATATAAGCATCATCCGGATTTGCTTTTTTATATTCTTCAACAAGGTCGGCCAGAGTAATGGAATCAACCGCCTCATTCACTTTATCCCTAATCTTTTCCCAAACTATTTTGGTAACACATTTATCGGACTTTGAGCATCTATTAGGTTCATCTTCAATCACACAGTCAACCGGTGCCAAAGAACCTTCTAAAGCCCTTAATATAGACCCAATTGTAATATTTTCAGGACTATGGGCAAGCATATAACCGCCTTGCGCACCCCTCACACTATTAACATGTCCTGCTTTTTTAAGAGTTGCAAAAAGCTGTTCCAAATAGTTTTCCGAAATCTCCTGTCTTTCCGCAATGCTCTTTAAAGCCACAGGACCTTCGCCGTCATGGAGTGCAAGGTCAAGCATGGACTTTACACCATAACGTCCCTTTGTAGATAGTCTCATTTTCAGTCCTCCAATTCCAAGTAATTTACTTGGTATTCTTATCTAAGATTAGCACTGTGTTAATAGTTTGTCAATAGAAAATTAATAAAAAACACCAAAAAAATCGGATTTTTTATTTTATAATACAAGTGCCTGATTTATTATACATATTAAATCCATTGAACGCACAATACCTGTTGAAAATTTATCGTGCGTTCAATCCGAAATAAGTATTTACTTCAATATTCTTTTCACAAACTGCATGTGTTCTCACAGAATTCAGTCAGTATTATTTTAAAAAAGAGGACTATAATATCTTGTATTAAGCATATCTGCTATCTCATCAATAGTTTTTCCGAGAGAATTGACTATAAACACACCGTAATTGCCTCTTTTTCCCATAGTCATTTCAGGCATATTATTTCTTGAAATGTACGAAATTTGGAAACTGTTTCCTTCATATACAATTGCATCAATGGGATAATTATAAGTCTCTAAATCTACCACTTCAAACCCTTTTTCTCTAAGTCCGGATTTTATATCGTCCAGTCCCTGTTGAACTGCTACTACAATAAAAACCACCTCCTACTATAAGTATTAGCAGAAGGTGGAATCAATATTCAACACAAATTCTTAAGTCCTCAATATATCAGTATGCTGCATTTTACTCTTTTTATGATTAAGTAAAAATTTTTAAAACCATTAATAACTTTTCTGATTTCTGGTCATCAAAAAATATGCACATATAACAATATATACAAAAAAACTGGCTTGCAAAAATTTTTTAAAGATTAGTATATTCAACAGTAACAGTACAAAACCAATTAACAAACACCAGGCAATTATCCTTCTTTTCATGCGTCTCTCCTTTCAGAATATCGCTATAAGATTTATTTTATTGTTCCAGATCTTTTTCCTTCTGATAAAAAAAAGTTTGGATAGGCCTAAAATTATATTTATTATAAAATATTATCTGTTCCGTGCTTCCGACAAAAAGTATGCCTCCTACTTTTAGCGCATTGTTAAACTTCTTGTATATTTCGACTTTTGCTTCCTCAGTAAAATATATCAAAACATTTCTGCACACAATAAGATCACAATTTTTGGGATATGGGTCTGCCAGCAGGTTATGCTGTTTAAATTCAACACACCTTTTTATCTCATCCTTTATCTTATACAAATTCCCATCAAAATTAAAATACTTCTTCATATATTCAGCAGGAACATTTGCCACACTTTTTTCGGAATACTCACCTTTTTTAGCTTTTTCAAGTATATCCTTATCAATATCCGTTGCAAGTATTTTTATCTTTTCCAACGGTAAAAATTCACTCAGCAGCATAACCAAAGTATAAGGTTCATCTCCGCTTGAACACGCTGCACTCCATATCTTAAGATCTTTATTGTAATTAAGTAACATAGGAAGTATATTAGTCTTCAGTTTAATCCACTGTTCAGGATTTCTAAAAAATTCAGAGACATTAATAGTCATAAAGTTAATAAACTCATCATACAGCTTTTTATTAACCTTTAATTCCTCAACGTATTGTGCATAACCGTTGAAGTTATTTTTACTTATAAGAGAGTCCAACCTTCTTTTCATCTGCTTTTCTTTGTATGAACTAAGGTCAATGCCCGAAATTTTATATATTTCCTTTTTAAAGCCTTCATAATCCATTGGCATGGGAGCATTCTCCATTCTTAATTTCTTTTTAACTATATTTTTAAATTTGTTATCACAACTTTGAATCTAAATGTATGGAATTAACATTTACAGCCATGAAATTAGGATAAAAAAAACCTTTTTATCTCTAACTCCGCACTCTCTACCGAATCGGAAGCATGTATTAAATTTTCAAACCTATGAAATCCATAATCACCGCGGATGGTTCCCGGTGGGGATTCTAAGCAATTGGTTTTACCAACCAAATTCCTAACTGCAGTTACAGCATTTTCGCCGCTTATTATCATAACTACAACCGGTCCCGATGTAATATAGTTTATCATATCCTCAAAGAAGGAATATTCCTTTACATGTGCATAATGCTCTAACGCCAATTCCCTATCGATATTGATAATTTTCATTTGATCAATGGTAAGATTCTTTTTCTCAAACCTGGAAATGATTTCACCGATGAGTTTTCTTCTAACGGCATCCGGTTTTAAGATAACTAATGTCCTTTCCATATTCTCTCCTTTTATGACTTTAAAAAAGCTAGATTCATTTTATGTTTATTCAGAATTTTTAATTTCGATAAGCTTTCAATCAAAAATGGCTTTAACAAACACAGGAAGCAATAAATAAAACCAAGAAAATCACATGATTATTTTATCATAATGCAATAAAAAAATAAAGATTAAAAAGACAGCTGAACTTAAAACAAAAAAAATGTACAGTACGTACGTTTTTTGCTGATCTATTTAAACTATAAGTTTGCAACTTTAACAGGTTCTTCGAAAATACCTCGTTTCACCTCGGTTGCAGTCATATGCTCAGCTTTAAAATGCTCAGTTAAGTAGTTACAAGCATCCCACGGATTTATTGTTTGACCGCATGTAAATACATCTACTGCTGCATAACCCAGTTCGGGCCATGTATGAATTGCCAAATGTGATTCTGATATAACCACAACACCGCTTACTCCCTGCGGACTGAATTTGTGGAATGCTACTTCCCTAACTTCAGCACCAGCTTCAAGCGCGGCCTCCACCATAATTTTTTCAATTAGGCTGCGATTATTTAGAATTGACGGATCGCACCCATAAATTTCTGCCAGAATATGACGCCCCAAAGTATGCATTTTTAGTTCCTCCTTCAAAATAAAAAATATCAACAACCTTTCTATTATTTTGAACTCATGTTATTGTTTTATATTAAACTTGAGCTCAATATGCAAGTTTTAATATAGCCGATAATCGGCAAATAAGACTAATACATAAATTTTTATTAACTACATATTATTTTCAATTAATGCAAGCTTTGTAATAAAGCTTTTAAAATTACAACAGAATTCATTTTAGCACGTTTAGCCTAAAAGTCAATACTATTTATGTATTTTTTTATGTTTTTCAGGATTATCTCAAATTACTTTAGTATTACTTCAGTTTACTTATTCTTATTTAACAGATTTAATCATTATCGCAATATAAAAATACAATTAATAAATTATAATATAAAAATATTAAAGGAACAATTCATAATTTAATTCTATGAATCATTCCTTTATTTCAATTTGAAATATAAATATAAAGTTACAAAGCATCTGATGTTATTATCTTAAATATCGATCAATTGTTTATTCATCCTTCTTAATAATATCTCCTAATGTAACATCCATTTCTTCTTTATGTTCTGTAGGCTCCTCAGCATTTTCACCTTCAGAATTTTCTGCTGGAGCAGAAGTTTCTTCTGTAACAGGGTCTATTGGCTTTACTTCTTTGATGCTAAGGCTAATTTTTTTGTTTTCCTTATCAAATTCAATAATCTTTGCGTCAACCATCATTCCTGCAGTTAGAACATCTTCAGGCTTTGCAAGTCTTTTTGTAGAAATTTGTGAAATATGAACGAGTCCGTCAATACCTTCTTCAAGCTCTACAAACGCACCGAAGGATGCAAATCTTACAACTTTAACTTTAACAACATCTCCAACATTATATTTCTGAGCAGCTTTATACCATGGATTGTCTTCTGTCTTTCTATAACCTAAAGATATTTTTCCTTTTTCCTTATCTAAATCCAGTATGGTTACCTGTACATTATCGCCAACCTTTAAAACTTCCGACGGATGTTTGATTCGAGACCAGGAAAGCTCTGATTTGTAAATCAGTCCGTCCACGCCGCCTATATCAACAAATGCACCAAAGTCTGTAAGGCTCTTAACTACACCGTTATAAATTTTTCCTACTTCAACATTAGCCCAGAATTCTTTTAATTTCTTTTCCTTTTCCTCTTCGAGAATAACTCTTGCTGAACCTACAAGCTTGCGCTTTTTCTCATTGAATTCAATAATTCTTACATTAATGGGTTTCTTTAAAAATTCGTTAAGATCTTTTACATACTTATCGCTGATTTGTGAAGCAGGAACAAAAATTCTTACACCTTTTGCACTTGCCATAACACCGCCATTAACAACTTCTATAACAATTGCTCTTACAGGTGTCTTGTTCTCGTATGCTTTTTCGATATCATCCCAGGCTTTTAAAGCATCCAGATATTTTTTAGACAACAATACATTGCCTTCTCCGTCATTCACCTTTTTTACATATACTTCAATTTCGTCACCGACTTTTACTTCATCTGCAATTTTAAAGTCAGGCTCGTCGGTGTATTCTTCAATAGGAATTATTCCATCCGATTTATATCCAAGGTCAACAAATATTTCTTTATTATTATAACCTATGACCTTCCCGGTAACTACGTCACCATCTCTCAAAGTTACCATTGACTTTTCGAAAGCATCTGCAAAACTCATTTCACTTTCTTGTTCATTCATATCGACCCTTTGTTTATTGTTTAAATCACTCATTTTTTTTATAACCTCCTCAATTACCCATTCCGGTGTTGACGCTCCGGCAGAAATACCTATTTTTTTTATTTTTTTTATATCTACCGGTGGCAATTCACCGGAAGTTTCAACTTTATATGTCAGAGGACAATTTCTCTTACTTATTTCATATAATTTCTGTGTATTTGAGCTGTGTTTGCCCCCTATTATTATCATCATATCCACTTTTTTAGATATTTCATCAACTTCATCCTGACGCTTGCTTGTTGCACTGCAGATTGTATCATATTTTACAACATTGCCGTATTTTTTTTCAATGTATTCTACTGTCTCTTCCCACTTTTTTCTTGACAATGTTGTTTGAGCTACAACACATATTTTGTCGTTTTTAATATCCAGCTTGTCCACGTCTGCAATGCTGTCAACCACACTTGACTTATTTTCACACCATCCGCTAATTCCTATTACCTCAGGATGATTCTTATCTCCAACTATTATAATATCATAACCTTCCTTACATTTTTTATTTACCAGGTTATGTATCTTTTTTACATACGGACAGGTGGCATCGTTCAGTATCAAACCTTTGTTTTTTATATCTTCATATATTTGAGGTGCAACACCATGAGCTCTTATAACTATGTGTCGCCCTGATATTGCATCATCAATATTGTCAATGGACTCAACACCTTTTTTTCTCAATTGCTCTACAACCTGGTCATTATGGATTATAGGTCCATAAGTATAAATTCCTGACTTTTCTTTTTCTGTCAGTTCATTAACAAGTTTTACTGCATTACTGACTCCAAAACAAAAACCTGCTGACTCTGCAAGAATAATTTCCAACTATTTTTCCTCCATAAGAGCATATACTTTTGACATAATGTCTTTTGCAATCTCAACCAATTCACTATTAGTATATTTCTTATCTTTATCCAAATCAAGTCTAAATGGCTTGCCAAATACAACTTTTATTTTACTGAAAGGTCTGTATCTTCCTGAAACAGCTACCGGAATAATCGGTGCACCGGATTTTTGTGCTATCAGTGCCACACCTGGTTTAATTCTAACCGATTTGGCATCTTTATTTTTCATCCTGGTGCCTTCAGGGAAAATACCTAAAACCTCATTATTTTCCAGTATACGCAAAGAGGTTTTTATAGCTTCTACATCACCTTTGCCTCTTTTTACCGGAAAAGCACCCAACCAGGTAATAAATTTGGCTAACAACGGGTTTTTGAAAAGCTCTTCCTTGGCCATATATCGTACCAGTCTCTTAATTTTGTAGCCAATAAAAAACATATCCAATTCGCCGTTGTGATTTGCACATAAAATTAACGGCCCGCTTTCCGGCACGTTTTCCTTGCCGATTACTTCTACTCTGTAAAAAACCGTAAAAACAATTGTCACAAATCCTCTAAAAATATTGATTAGCATTGGTCCTCTATCAGTCCTAATATTTTATTAACTACTTCTTCTATATTCATATTTGTGGTATCCAATTCAACAGCATCTTCGGCTTTTGCTAAAGGTGCAAAGGCTCTGCTGCTGTCATTCTTGTCACGGTATAGGATATCATTTTTTACATCTTCTAAGGAAACATCAGTAATACCTTTCAACAATTGTTCATTATACCTTCTTTTTGCTCTTTCTTCAATAGATGCAGTAAGAAATATTTTCAATGTTGCGTTAGGTAGCACATATGTGCCGATATCACGGCCATCCATTACAACACTGCATTTGGAAGCTATTTCACGCTGAAGTTCAACCATCTTTAATCTAACTTCAGGTATGACCGCCACATTAGATGCACCTATAGATATCTCAGGTGTCCTGATTAAGTTGGTTACATCTTCTCCATCCAAGTATATTCTCTGTTCTTCATTTATGTGCCTGACTTCTATATTTATATCCTTTACTAATTTTGATAATTTTTCTTCATCACGTGTATCTATATTCTGTCTAATGGCTTTTAGAGCTACAGCTCTGTACATAGCTCCGGTATCTAAATACACAATTTTCAGTTTTTTTGAAATCATTTTTGCAATTGTACTTTTTCCTGCACCTGCAGGTCCGTCTATTGCAATACTAATTCTTTTGCTGCTATCCATTCTGAAACTCCTGAATTTAAATTTATAGTAATAATATTATGTACATAAACATTAATTGCAGTTCCGGTAAAAAATTAATCACTTACTATATCCGGTCTTAATACTTTAGCATTGTTTAAATATATATGTTTAATTTCATCATTTCTCTTATCGGTATTTATATGCATCAAAACCCGAATACATTTTTCAAGACTTCCGGGTACCGAAATTTCATTGGTACACATTAATGCAATGCTTGTCCAACCCAGATTTCTGGCAGCGACTGCCGGAAAGGTCGCATTTAAATCACTGGTTACAGTGAAAATTATACTAATTATGTCTTCTTCTTTCAATTTATTTTTTTCATATATTTCAACAAGTAATTTTTCAGTTTCTCTGAGGATTTCAACTGCATCATTATTTTCAACAGTTGTAGCACCTCTAATTGCTCTAACCATAGTCATTTCCTCCCGTTATACCATACTACATTATACAACTCTATGGCCAAGTCCTATAGATACTTCATTCAAATGAAGCAAACCAATTCCAAAAAATATAGCTACACTAATATGATTCTTATATCTTGCTATTCCAATTTTGCCTCCGACATTCAGCCCGATTGCCTTAGGCATTATCTGGGACAGAGCTTCTCTTGTAGCACCTGCAACTGCACCTTCTTCAGTATGACTTTCAGCAATAACTCCCTCTCTTTTAGCGGAAACTACAGCTCTTTCCACTATTTTCATAACAGAAGTTATAAATTCTCCTCCATAATCAACGGCACAAGTATGTATGCCCTCTTTAAGAAAGTCGCTCTGATATGCCTTTTCCTCCTGCCTGTCGGCTGTTAAGGCAATTTTTATAGCTGCCGATGCTATCTCTTTACTTCCAAAGGATTTATTATCGCGTGGTTCCTTACTCATATTTTTTCCATCCCGTGTATTAGTGGTATTATAATAAGTGATTTCAAAAACTTCAAGAAATATCTATCTGCTACTTCCCCTCAAGTTATATTTGAAAATCAAAAAAATACTACCCGAGAGAAATGCATCAATTTTATCATATAAAATACTTAATTCTAATATTACGTTTTAATAGAATTCTTTTTAATATGAAGATTCCTACGTTTTTTGAAACCACCTTATATATTATATAGTAATAGTTGTTTCAAGACAATAAAAAATTATACGGTATAAGTGTAATTTATTCTTTTATTGAAATACGAGTTATCTCTTCTATGTTGGAATTAACTTTAATTCTTTTTCCAACTTCTACTCCCGATATATTTTCACTGGCTGAAATAATTTCAAGTACTGCTTCCTGATCTGTTGAGCTTGCATCAACTTCTACCACATCTCCATCCTTTACCGGAATGGTAACAAGATTTTGATTGAATACGGCAACTTCTTCTCCATTTACCAGCAGCTTCAGATCCTCGTTGCTTTCGCTTGCCAAAAGCGCAATGGATATTTCACCTTCCTTGTACAAATATTCTTCCTCACCTAAAGGTCTTCCGTTTACTTCATCATCCTTTACAAGATAACTTCTTAACGAAGGGTTAAGTAAGGTTCCCTGTATAAAAACAATAGCAATGAACAAGCATACGAATGTAAAGAAAAGAATTTTTTCAAAACCGAAGTTTATCAACCTCTTCGCCATATTTTCACTTCTTCTTTTCCTTTCCTTCCTGGCTCTGAATACAATAACCTTCATTACAATCATCTCCCCCAAGCATTTCTATGGTAATCAATATGTTCATAATAGAAGTTTGCACATATAATTAATATAATCACCGCTATAGAAATATTATGCTAAAATGACTAAAAAAATACGCTTTGAATAGTTGATTGCACCTTCGTTTTTTATGCTCCAAACTATAAAAAAAGCCATAAACATGGCTAATGAAATAAACTTATGCACTTTTTCCAAAGTTGTTTTCAAAACTATTTAATCCTTTATGCTTTGACCTTTGCCATATAGTATTCATCTATATACTTACCGTCAACCTTCATAGAATTTTTTCTGACACCCTCAGTCTCAAAAACAAATTTTTTATATAGATTTATTGCCCTTTCATTGTTTGTCATTACTGTCAATTCAAGTCTTGTGATTCCATTCCTTTCAGCCTATTCCATCAACTTGTTAAAAAGACTTGTTCCAATTCCCTGACCATGATATTCTTTAAGTATTCCTGCAGCTATATATGTACTATGCTTTATTCTGTTGGCAAATCCCCTATCCGCTGACAAAAAACCGACAATTTCAGAGTTGTCTTCGGCAACAATTAATAATGATGAATTACTTATGCTTTCATTAATTCTTTGAGTCATTTCTTCAGGTGTTGTTTTTCTCTCATCGGGTTCATACATCATAAAGTCTGTTTCTTTATCCAGCTTTTTCAGCATATTTAAAAACTTTTCCGAATCAGCTGCCCATATATTTCTTATTGATATCATTTAGCCACCACCTGTTATTCTTTTAAATTTCAATCCAACATAAAATCCCGCTATAAATAATAGCAGGATTTTGTCAAAATACTGTAATAATCAACGCAAAATAACTCACATTTGCCGGAATCACTTTTTTAAAAATTTATTTCAAAAGTACAAAGTTTATATAATTAATTGGAATGTTTCAAAACTAATTTCTTGCAAACCATTGATGTTCTATTAAACAAAAGTTAAAGAAAAATGAAAACTAATCTTTCATCTGATAAGTATAAAGTCAATTATACATTTAACGAGCAATGGGATTTACATAATCCATTGCCCGTTAATAAAGAAATAGGCATGATTAATGAGAAAAACTAATCCGGAATAAAACATACACAATCAAAACATGTAGAAACTAAACTTACTTAGCAACTGCTTCCGGCAAGATACCCTGTGGAAAAGGCAATAGTAAGATTAAAACCACCAGTATAAGCATCTACATCTATAATTTCTCCTGCAAAATAAAGCCCTTTGATTAATTTTGATTCCATAGTCGAAGGGTTTATTTCATCGGTTGACACGCCGCCTGCTGTAACAATTGCTTCATCAATAGGTCTTGACCCGTTAATTGTCAATGTAAATTTTTTTAGTACCCTGACTAAATTTCTTCTTTCCTCTTTTGTAATCTGGTTTACAAATTTATCGGGAGGAATTTCCGAAAGCCGAATAACTACAGGTATTAATTTTTTTGGAAGAAGTTCGTCCAATGCATTTTTAAACTGCTTTCTGGAAAACTTCTCAAAATCTCTTTGTATCCTTTCGTCCAACTTTTCTTCGGTAAGAGCCGGCTTTAAATCTATTAATAAAGTAATACCCTTAAAGTCATAATCAAGGATATGCCTGCTTGCACTTAAAATTATCGGCCCCGAAACGCCATAATGGGTAAAAAGCATTTCTCCAAAATCGGAGTAGACTTTTTTTCCTTTTTCATTTACGAGTGTTATAGATACATTTTTTAATGAAAGACCCTGAAGCTCGCCAACCCAATTTTCTGAAACTACCAGCGGTACAAGAGACGGACGCAGCTTAATTATATTGTGTCCCAGCTTTTTTGCCATTCTATAACCGTCACCGGTTGATCCGGTACCTTTGTACGATGCTCCGCCTGTTGCCAAAATCACAGAATCGCACTTTATCTTTTGACCATCTTTAAGCATTACCCCGCTAACGGCACCGTTTTCTGCAATTATATCCGATACCGGCGAATTATAAAGAATTTTAACTCCAGTATCTTTCAGATATTTCATAAGGGTATCGACCACATCTTTAGCCCTGTCGGAAACCGGAAACACCCTGCCCCCTCTTTCAACTTTCGTTTCAAGACCATATCTATGTAAAAAGTCCAGTAAATCAGTATTGGAAAATGTATAAAAAGCAGAATACAAAAAATTCCCGTTTCCGGGAATATTCTCAATCAACCCTTCAATATCGGTATTATTGGTAATATTACATCTTCCTTTACCCGAAATCAAAATTTTCTTTCCCAATCTGTCATTCTTTTCAAGCAGAATAACATCTTTGCCAAGTTCCGCTGCCTTTCCTGCAGCAAGTATGCCCGCAGGGCCTCCACCCACAACCACAACTTTTTTACCCATTCTTTCCCCTCGTATCCATTTTTATTTTTATGAATATTCCTATATTATTTCATAATTAACCTAATAAAATATTTATTGTAATACCTTAGCCAAAAATCTGTCTCTTAACCTTTAATAATTTTTTCTTTCCAAAACACTTCCGACATGGCAAGTATCGTTTAATGTTCTCAAATACCTTTTGTCTTTATCAATATGTACTATACTTACTGAAGTGTTTGCAATATAAAACTTGTTGTAAGCTTCAAGCCCTATACCTAAAAGTCCCAAAATTATAAGTTTTATTACTCCTCCATGGGAAACTATAAGAATATTTTTCCCCGAATTTCTTATAATTATTTCATCAACATACTTCATTACACGGTTATACACTTTATCCAAACTGCCTTCACCTGGAAAAACAGCAGTATGGGGTGATAATCTCCAAGTATTATAATCATAGTCGTTTCTTTTTCTGATTTCTTCAAAAGTAAGTCCTTCCCATTCTCCAAAGCTTATCTCGTTGAGAGCTTCACTCTTTATTACATTCAATCCGGTCTTTTCTGCAATAATTTGCGCTGTCCTGTACGCCCTTTTCAGATTACTGCAATAAATGACATGGATTTCTTCTCTCAAAAGTCTTTCTGCTACGAGTTCTGCTTGTCGAATACCTACACTGTTAAGATCTGTATCTATACATCCCTGACATCTGTCTTCCTTATTCCAATCGGTTTCTCCATGACGCACAAGGTAAATTTTTGACACTATCCGTCAGTCTTCCTTTCTAATCTTTGATTCATTCTCTTCATCATATTTTTCGTAAACCTGATACTCTTCCCATATTTTTTCCAAATTCTCAAAAGTATCATAAATCTGCTGCTTCCTTCTCATACCTATTGCAACTATCAAAGCATTTATGACACTTAAAGGTGCAACCAATGAATCTACAAAGGAAGCCATATCACTTCTGGCTATAAGAGAATGGTCGGAACAGAGTGCCAGAGGAGATTCTTTACTGTCTGTAATGGATATTACAGTAGCTCCACGGCTCTTGCCGAATTTTAAAGCACTAATGGTTCTTTTGGAATATCTCGGAAAGCTAATTCCTATTATTACATCATCTTCAGATGCATGAATAATCTGTTCAAACATTTCGCTAACACTGGTAGTGTGCACCAGTCTCACATTGTCAAATATCAAGTTAAAATAGAACCCTAAAAAGCTGGCAAGCGGCGCCGAGCTACGTACCCCTAAAATATATATTTTTCTGGCATTTAAAATACTTTCCACAACTTCGTTGAAAGTATTGATATCCAATTCCTCAAGGGTCAGCTTTATTTTTTCCATATCGGCCTGGAGTACACTTTTTAATATATTGTCTTCACTAATCCTGTTTGAAGATACCTCCATACGCTGAACGGAAGTCAGTTTACTTTTTATTAGTTCTTTTAAAACTTTCTGAAGTTTCGGATATCCGTCAAAACCAATCTCATTGGCAAACCTTACAACAGTAGATTCGCTGACACCTACTTCTTCTCCCAATTTGGCAGCTGTCATAAAGGCAGCTTTGTCATAGTGATTAATAATAAAATTAGCAATTCGCTTTTGGCCTTTACTAAAATCAGGAATACTTGACTGTATTTTTTTAATCAAATCAATGTTTTTATTCTCCATTGCTTTTCTCCTCTTTTAAAATTCTGCTTTTTAAAAATTGCTGTGACTTAAATAAGGATAATTTTTAACGATTTGTCGCATATAAAAGAGTTTTTATATAATTTTAATAACACTGCCTGACTTCAAGCAATTAAGTTTCATAAATTGAGATTGTCATTTTATCATTTTCTTTACTTAATCCAAAAATTAAATTTTTATCCTTAAGATTTTTATTGAGGAAATCTACAACTTTATACAGTTCAATATTACTCTCCACTTGAACTTTTGCTTTTAATTCAAGTTTATCATCCGTATCCATCGAAACCTCCAATTAAATATAAACATTTTTATAATACTAATTATTCATATTATTTCCAGCAAGGTTTATAAACAATCTTTCTTCTTTGAAATTTAAACAAACAGAAGATTTATTGCCAATTACAGCTGTAATAAATCCATTTTTTAATACCACCCTTTTATATATTACATTTTTGCAGGATAAAAATCAAGATTATGCAATTTATGCTTTTAAACTCAGAAAAGAAAATATTTTTGTTAATTGCTTAAATAATTTGGATTTATACTAAATTAAAATTGCATTTTAAATAGAAAATTTTGCAAGAAAAAACAGGAGTAAGGGGGAATTTTCATCTCCTGTTTTTTTATAAAAATAAAGCTAAAGCGATTTTTATATACCATATATAAAAAAAGCGGGTTTTTACAAAATTAAATTATACCTACCATTATCAAAAACGACTTTTTAGAAATAAAACATTAATTTTTCAACAATTAGTAAAAAAGTATATTTTATAAATATATTATTATAATATCAATGATTATTCTGGAAAACAATTACATTATTGTTTCATTTTCTTTACAGAAATATTTCATATAGCCTATTATATATAAATACAAATGTACCGAGCTGCATTTTGTCTGCAACTCGGTACTTAAGCATTTTAAAGTAATATAAATTTATTTTGAAATTGGAAAGCTGATACAACTTAAATTATTGACTTAACAGTATTAAGAAATATTAGTGCAAATATGGAAGTAACAGTTGTAAGAATTAATGAAAATACAAAAGCAACTCTTATAACTTTATTCTCTTCACCCAATTTATCTATTGAAGCAGCTGCATTCTGAAGCTTTGAAGGAGATATAACACTTGCCAGTCCGCCTCCAAAAGCCAGAGCAGCAGTTACAATTACCACACCGGTTATTCCCATATTCAAATCTTTAGCGGTTGTCATTGTGTATTTAGCAAACATAGCTATTGTTGATGCTTCACTTCCTGTTATAAATCCTCCGAACAACCCTATGAAACCTACTATAAAGCCATATGCTCCCTGGAATATACTTGATGATGCATTTGCCAATACCTGTACCATACTTTTTACCGTATAAGCCTGTTCTGATATACTAAAACCGGACATATTCATAATTTCACCGATGGCAAAGAAAATAGCTGCTGAAAATACAGGTCTTGGTGCTCTTTTTTTCCAAACCAGCAATGTTTCTTTAATTTGAGATGCTTTAGGACGTATAAAAAACATTGACAATATCACACTTACAAAAATCCAGGTATAAGCATTCCATAAAATTCTGGTCTTTATTACTTCATTAAAATCTGCAGAAAGTCCTTTTATAGGCATAGTCATATCTTTATACAAAAAATCAAAAATACTTTTGGGAATATTTAGTGCCAAAATCAAAACAATCAAAATAATCCACGGCATAAATGCTTTCCAGAGAGGAAAAATTTTTTCATATTGCAACTCTTCCTCAGTAAGCTTGCTTCTGTCAATAACCTTTTTGCCCCTTAGCTTAAGATACAATGCCATTACTGCGATTACAGCTATACCTGCCAGAACCCCAGTCAAAGTAACAAGGTTCTCAAATTTATTTGTAAAAAAGGAAACAATTCCTATTACCATCCCTGTTATAATGCATGGAAGCCATCCTTGTTTTATGCCTTCCCATTTACCTACTATCCATAACATACAAAAACCTATCAATGTTGAAACAACCGGCAAGAACATAAAGAATACGCTTCCTATCTGAGCTAAAGACAATTCGGGGCCTAAATTATTCTTTGAAATAAAACTGTTTGCCACATCATAAAAGACCACCACAGGTGCACCTAACAGTGCATATGTACACAATGAATCATACCCTATAGCCGGCAACGCAATAGAAACATAAGTGGAATAGCCCATAGCAATAAGAATCGGCGGAAGAATGGATACCGGAGTTGCCCCTACTGCTACCATCAAAGTTCCAAACCCGATACTTAGCATCATTATCTGAACTGCTTTATCGTCAATTGCTATTGTCTTCATAAAAATAATAACCCTTTTTAAAGCTCCTGTTTTTTCCATGAAAGCCATCTGAAGAAGTGAAGTTGCAACAATCAGCGAAACCGGAAACGATTTAATAAATCCTGCTGCTGTTGAACGGACTATAACTTCCGGTGAAGTCTTAAAGAAAATCATTGCAATAGCCGAAATAAGAATCCATCCTGCTATTCCGCTTATATCTGCTGGTTTTTTCCAGATTATAAGCATAAATAAAATTACCGCAATAGGTAACAACGTTAATATCAGAGGCATCATTGTCTCCATACACTACCATCCTTCCAAAATATTTAATTTTATATACCTAAAATATCATACTGCAAGCCATATTACAAGCCGAATAAGGAAGTTAAAGTTCAATTATATTTCATACCAATTGAGCTATAATAAGTTATATAAACAATTTTTATGTCAATATGCAACAGCTACCGATAAGGCAAATTCGCCGCATACAAACGATTTAAGAGCAATTGAACAATTATCCATTTCAACTGTATCCTTTAAGGTACATAGTTTATTAAAGCTCATCCGCATACCGAGTTTGAAAAGTTTCGATATTGCTTCTTTTCTTGTCCATAAAATCATCGCCTGTTCCCAGTAATTATCCTTTCCTTCATAACCGTTCAAAAACTGCTGCTCTTCTAAGGTGTAAAAATGCTTTATCAGCGATTCTTTTTTACTTTCTGTACTTTCCAGATCTATTCCTATTTTATTGTCTGAAACTAATCCGATGCAATAGGGAAAAGAATGAGTTATAGACAAACATAGTTCGGGATATTGTATAATACAGGGTGAAGAGTCGTCATTTTTCAACACATCGATGCAAGAAAGATCCATCATTACCCCCCTGTCCAGTTTATATTTAAACAGGGCAGATTTTACTGCATATCTTCCCGATATCCATTGAATTCTGTTTTTTTCAATTTTAAGTGTTTCAAGGTGTTCCAACTCTCTTTCCGAAAGAACAGAGAGAAGGTTTAAATCCTTCTCTCCCTTCCTTCTCATATCAATCACATGAAACTCAAATGGATAGGCTTTATTTATTGACTCTAAGCATCTATTAATCATATATTCGGTATTCATTGGCTTATACGCCTCACAATTACATCTTTTGCATAATAGCAGACCTCTCCTCTGTCATTGTACAGGATAACATTGTATATCTTTTCTTCATCGCTACTCCTAATAAGTTTAGCATAAGATTTAAACAGTCCCGGCTCTTTTGGTACCTGAACAAGTCCGAATTCGCCTATTTCCGACGGAAGATAAACTCTGTCGCTTCCCTCAGCAGCATGGACTCCGCAAGACTGCATCAATGTGTCGGCAAAAGCCGGATTAAACAGCAAATTCGGCAGGTCATACTTTTTATTTCTAATTTGCTCTTCGGACAAAGCAACCGTCAATACTACCCCATAATCGTTACATTTATATTTATTTATTTTTGCTGATTTTTCATCCATAAACAGCGGTCCTAGCTGTATGGCATTGCTATGGATTTTCCTCATCCGTTCAAGCGATTCATATAGCAGCACTTCTTTCATTCCGGCGTTTTCTATATCTTTGATTTCATTTAAATACTCATATTCTCCAAGTTTATTCGATATCTTCAGTTCAGCAATTTCCATCATTCTTCCGTCACCGATCTTCGGTTTGAAGTAATTGTACAATGCAGCATTAATAGATTTGTCGGGTGCTTCATCAATCTTCATTATCAACTCTTGCGATTTCTCATTAAAAAGCTTCAAAGGTTTATAAATCATCACGTCCTTAAAGCAATACTGTTCACTTTTTCCGAAAACTAAGCTGTGTACCTCGGCACCAATTTCAAGATAAGCTACCAAAGGAACAATTGGTGTAGTTCCAAGTCTGTGATGGTTTATTATGGGATCGGCTTTGACGGAAAACACCTTGAAAACTTTGTTAATTTTTCCGTCTTTTTCACTCACCCAATCTATCATAGGCACACTGTTTTTAATTCCATGCCATTTTTCGGAACCTACCATCGTTCCAAGCCCTTTACTTAAAACAACTTCGTTGAAATTTACATTACTGTTTAAAATTTTCATAAATTCAGCCTTTGCCCTTTCCGGTTCAATTAAATGAAGTCCCATTCCCTCAGCGTTTTCTTTAACAAACTCGTTTCTCCATGCCATACCCAGGTCTTTCCATCCGGACCATGCAATACTTAATGCCCTTATTTCCTTATGTTTGGATCTAACCATGGATATAAAGCCGTTTATGAAACTGTTTGCCGAACAGTAATCCAACTGTGCTTCATTTCCGAACCTTCCGGATATGGACGAAAATCCAATCAGCACTTTTAAAGCCTTTTTATCTGCCAGACGGTACAAATTGCAAATGCCTTTCGCTTTAACAGAGAATATTTCATCAAACTCCTCTTTTGATTTTTGACCGATTAATCGGCTTTTTTCAACACCTGCACCATGAATAATAACATTAACAGGCCCATAGCAAGATACTGCTTTATCCATAACTTCCTTAAGTTTTTCATAATCCGACACATCACAGCTGTAGTATTCGACATCGCTTCCGTTTTCTCTGATTTCCTTCAGAAGCTTGTAAACGGAAATAGCTTTGGTTATTTTGGAAAACTCTTTTTGAATTTCCGTTGGTGTCGCTTTCTTTCCTTCTCTTTTAAGTAGGTCATGTATTTCCAATTTTTTTTGATCAAGGGCTGCCTCATCTAGTTTTGAAAGCTCTTCAATGTCTGAAGGGATGGCAGTTCTTCCGATAATTGAGAATCTTGCTTTTATATTCTTTGAAATCTCCCGAATAATTTCAGCTGTTATTCCATTTCCTCCGCCTGTGACAAGAAAATGGTCCCCCACAAACTTCTCAGTCAATTCCAGTTCAGAACGATCCACATTGGCAAGTTTTAAAGTAATTCTTTTGCCACTGTTATATCCTATCTCATAGTCCAGGAAATTCTCCTCCAATTCCTCAGCAACAATTGAAAAAACTTCCTTTGTCAATTCAGAACCATTAATATTGCCAATATCCAAAATTTTAACCTTTGAATTTGCAAATTCTCTGCGAAGCCCTTTATAAAAACCGCACAGTGCACCGTAAAAAGGTTCTGTCAAAAAATTATCCTGTTGCTTATATCCAAAACAACCATCCGCTGAAATTACACACATAATGCGTATGGAAGGCCTTTCAATTATTTTGGATAATTCCTTGTAAAAAACAAACCTATGAAGGCTGTTTATATACAGCAGCTCCTCTTCCTTATCCTTCGACAAACTGTCAAAATCAATATGCTCACCTAAATGTCCCAAATCCAATATAACTTCAACATCTCTTAAAGCCTCTACAATATCTGCTGCTCGTTTTTCCAAACCATTGATATCCGAAATATCATCAAATATAAATTCTTTCACCTTTGAGGATATGCTTTCCAAATATTTTGCGAACTCTCTGACAGTTTCAGCCTTATCACCTATTACCAGTATTTTTTTATCTTTGAGGTCAAAATCTTTATTGCCAATCTCCTTTTCAACAATTATCGGATATTGGAGGCTAAGTTCCCTTCCTACAATACTTCCGCTTTCCGTTAAGCTTTTTTCTTCAAACGTTCCTTTCTTATCTTCAGCATCAGTTCCTTCAGCATTGTCGTTATTTGAGGTTTTGTCACCAATATTGCTCTCTATAGCATCAATTATCGATTTAATGGTTTTCAGCTGTGAAGGACTAGGGGTTGCATCCTCACTTACACCAAGCCTTGCACTCAATTCTGACAAAATAGTGGCTTGCTTGATGGTATCAATACCCAAATCGGCTTCAATCTCCATGTCCTCTTCCAGCATTTCCACAGGATACTGAGTTATTTCGGCAATTATGCTCATTACCTGTTCCCGGACAGAAACATTCCGTGAAATACTCGGATTAATAACATCGCTTTTTTCAGGTATTTTTTTTACAGGTTCCGCATCCGAAAATGACTTATTGCTGCTTACGTTTTGCTTTACCAAATCAATAAGAGCTCCTATTGTACGGTATTGAGAAATATTTCCGGCGACTTCCTCATTGATTCCATACTTTTCACCTAAAATCGAAAATATGGTTGCTTGTTTTACAGTATCTATTCCCAAGTCTGCTTCCATTTCCATATCTTTTTCCAGAAGCTCAACGGGATATAGGGTAATTTCGGAAATTAGATTAAGTACATCGGTTTCGCAATCGAAATTTGGTAAATTCAACTTATTACTGTCATTTTCTTCTGTATTTCTTGAGACATTTTCTAGCCCTTTAACTTCAACGGAAGAACCTGAAACATTTGCATTTTGCATAACAAAATCAATCATTTGTCCAATGGTTTTTAAATTTGAAAGAGCCTGTCCTTCAATCTGATTTATATTAAATTTTTCAGCAATCATTGAAAATATGGTTGCCTGCTTTACTGTATCCACACCCAAATCAGCTTCCAGTTCCATTGATAAATCCAGCATTTCTTTAGGATACTGCGTCACATTGGAGTAAATTGAGAGAACTTCATCAATAATTTGCTGCTGATTCATTACAGTAGAAGGCTTAATGCTGACTTTGCCAAAATCAGTACTTGATGAACTATTGTACTGTTTAGCAGTATTTTTTATTGCTGCTTCCGCTACCGGCGCAGCTTCCACATATCCCTCTTCTACCGCTGCAAAAATCTCACCCTTTTCTTCTGCCACCAGTATCCTGCCGCAATATTTCAGCTCTGCATCCTTTGAAGAAATTTTTTCTATCCATTCCCTATAGGCTCTTTCATCGACAATTCTTTCATCTCCTTTTGCAATCCTCTGCATTAGATGATAATTGCCCTGTCCGCCAAAGGCCGCTACCGCTCTTAAAACATACTCAAACTCATATTCTCCTCCCTTTGATAAATTGAGGCCGCAAAGTTCAGGATCCTCTTCTTTAAAGTTAACAACGGGAGGAATTTTCTGATATCGAAGCGCTTTAGCCGATACCGCTTCTTCAATTGACGCTCCCATTATATGACCGGTCATTCCCTTTGTATTTATTACCTTTATCTCTTTATATTTCTCGCCAAAAGTGCTTTCCAAAGAGACTTTTTCCATATAGGAGCAGCCCGGTTTATGAGAGTATGTCTCATGGGAACAGTATACCAGTTTTGAAGCAATCTCTTTTCTGTCAAAGTTATACTCTTTCTCCATTCTTGTAATAAACCGGTCTAACTCAACGGAATGTTTCTTGGTATCAATCTTCGATTGATGTCCTGCAGTATTGAAGGTATGAGTTCCCAATAGACGGCATATGCCGTTCATTCCCCTTCTTAAGACATCACTCTCTCTTTCCATTACAATACCGGTAGCACCGGAACCGAGTATCATTCCGCTTCTGCGGTTATCAAAAGGCACAGCAGCTTCGAACAAATTGTCGCACTCGGTTAAAGCACCGATACTTGAGAATCCTGCACCAAACCACGGCAACAAGTCTTTTGTACTTGAAATATCCGCGCCGATTACAATCATTCTGCGGGCATGCCCGGCTTTTATCAAATCTTCGGCAACAGTTATCGCACTTGCATTGGAAGCGCAGGCGGTATTTATATACATATTGGGCCCTGTTGCACCTATCAGCTGCGCCAACCTGTTATTGGCCTGGGATGCCAGCATTGTCATAAAGTTATGATTAAATTCATACACATCAGTTTCACCGGGATTTGGTGAAAGTCTTGAATAGTACAGTGCAAACCAGTCAGCCAAAAGTTTCTTTGTATCCAGATCACTAACTCTCGAAATAATAGATTCAAAGAACTTCAGTATTTCAACCCTTGTTCTTGAACCGAATTTTGCAGCTGTATACTTCGACACTTCAGAAATTACAGTTTCAATAGGCCATAATCCATTTACATAAATTATACCGGTATCGTCTTGCATTTCTTTCGGCAATACCAACCTTCCCGGAAGCATTGCACCCGATGCTGTCTTTTTATATTCCTTTACAAGAGGAATTCCTGCATCCCGTAATGCCTCATATCCTGCGGCAACACCTGCACATATTGTCTGAGTCATTTGTTTTAAAAGCTTCTCATCAATGAGATAGTCGTTAATCATGTCCATCTTTCCGAATTTACCTGCAAAGTGTATTACCTCGTTAATGGATTCTATTTTCTTGAATATAGTTTCCTTCTCCGTTTTTACAAGCCTTGTTATATTTAAATCATATATTCCTTGCGCTTCTTCATCGGTCAGCATCTCAATCATGTTTCTGCCCTCAACGATATAGCCGAAATTATTGTCATCAAAGGCTTTTTTAAAGCTGCCCGGCAGGCCTATTGCCACACCGCTGTAAACTATGCTGTCACTGAAATCCCGAGTTAAATTTTTTGGCTGAGCAAAAGACGAAACCTCTTTATTTAAGTCACAGTTATTTTTTGCAAATTCTAGATTTTGAGACGGCTTATTTGCTGTATCAACCGGTTTGGATTCCACTTGATACACCACAGTGGTTACCTTTTCTTTGTGTAAGCCCAAAACACTGTTTGCAGGAACATAAGATACATCAACTCCATGGGCAAACAGTATTGCCAATGCCTGCCTGAAGGTTTCGGAAGAAGATTTATTCTTACTGTCAATATTAACAATCTTTACATCCTTGTCGGATAAAATGGTTTTGACAAGGTTTGTCAATACATTGGACGGTCCTGTCTCGATAAATACTCTAACACCTGATTCATAAAGTTTTAATACCGATTGGGTAAACTGCACCGGAGATAAAATCTGTTGCTTTAATATTTCGGGCATTTTTTCCAATTCAGATACATTGTTATAAAAATCCGCCATATGGCAAGCCATTACCTTGCATTTTGGACTGGAAAACTTAATATCCTTTATACTTTCCTCAAATTCATCGGCCGCTTTGGTCACAATATCGGTATGGAAGGCATGGGATACATTAAGTTCGGTAAATTTTAAGCCTTTCCTGCTTAAATATTCCACAAATACTGCTATCTGTTCACTGTCTCCTCCAACCACCGTCTGTTCGGGAGAGTTAATATTTGCAATACTTACTTTTGCACCGCTGTCTTTTATAAGTTCATCCACCTTATCGGCCGATTCCTTTACATTTACCATCTTGCCCCGTTTGTCCACATCAATTCGGTCAAAGGAAAAACCTCTCTCTCCAATTATATTTATTACCGACCTCAAATCTACCATCCCGCCGGCATATAACGAAGTAATCTCTCCCAAACTGTGACCAATCATGTAATCGGCTTTAATTCCGGCTTCTTCTATGAGCCTGTAAACTGCCATATTGCTTACAAACATTGCGGGATGGGTATTTTTCGTATTTTTGAGTTCAGTTTTCAATTGCTCCTCATCCTCACCGAATATCAGCGGCATAAGAGAGTAGTTATATTTTGCTTTCCACATAGCATCTGCTTTATGATAGAATGACTTAACAGATGAGTAATTTTCATACAGCTCCTTTAACATATTCGGATATTGTGAAGCTTGTCCCGGGAACATCAATGCAATTTGAGACGACTCAATTTTAGGTCCGTTTCCTATATAAATTCCTTTTAAAGCCAATAAATGACTATTATTCAGCTTATCATCCCTAATATATTCCTCAAGTATGTTCAATTTATCTCTCAATTGATCCACCGTTGATGCACAAATAGCAACACGCCACTTACCGCTATTTTCAACGGATAAATTGTTATAATATACTGCCTGTTCAAAGGATGAATTTTTATTTGCCTCTATAAACTCTTTTATAGCTGCACATACAGTATCAATCGATTCTCCCGTAAAGAATACCGCTTCTTCCAACATGTTTTCCTGAGAAAACTGTCCTTCATTTTTGCTGTTTGAAAAAGTATAGCTTTTTTTCAAAAATTCCGGTCTGAACTCCTCAATACAAATATGGCAGTCAGCTCCTCCAAATCCATAGGAACTTACATTTGCTCTCCTTGGATGAAGAGGATTTTCTACCCACTGTCTATTCTCCGTTAATATGTAGAAAGGTAATCCCTCCAATTGTAACTTTGGATTAACCTGCTTTATATTGGCCGTTGCAGGCAATACCTTATTTTCTACTGCCAAAGATGCTTTAATAAATCCTGCTATTCCTGCAGCATTCCTCAAGTGACCTATATTTGACTTTATCGAACCCAAACCGCAGTAGTTTTCTTTAGTTGCTCCAAGTCTTTCAAAAGCTTTCTTCAGCGATGTTACTTCAACGACATCTCCAACAATGGTCCCTGTTCCATGGGCTTCTATCATTTCAATAGTATCTACAGAATATCCAGCCATTTTGCATGCTCCTGTTATAACCCTTATCTGGCCTTCTTCACTGGGAGCTGCTATATATTTACCTTTACCGTCACTACCAATGCAATAACCCGATATAATGGAATGAATATGGTCTCCATCCCTTAAGGCATCCGAAAGTCTTTTAAGGACAACCACACCTCCACCTAAGCCCATGACAAATCCATTTGCTCTGGCATCAAAGGGAAAAGAACCATCCGGTGACAGGGCATTTATTCCACTAAAGGCTACCAATCCAACTTCTGTTAGGGTTACTTCAGTCCCCCCTGTAATAACGGCATCATACTCATGGTTTATAAGTCCTGCCACACTTTCTGCAATTGTCATTAATGAAGATGCACAGGCACCGTCGAGTACATAGGATGGCCCCCATAAATCAAAGATATTTGCAATCCTGCCCGCTGTTATATTTTGCAAATAACCGGTTGTAGTATCCTCTGTTACCGGTTGGGTGTCTTTAAGCAATTCAGCTGAAATTTCTTCGAGCACTCTTTCCAATTGAGGTAATTTGCCATAAACTTCAGGATGATTAAGTACATGTTCTTTTATATTGCTGAAAAATGTTCTTCTAACCAGGTTTTCAAACTTTGTTCCCGGTGCCCCGGAACTCAAAATAACAGCAGTTTTCTCCTTGGGAATCTCGCTTTTTAGCTGTCCCATAACCTGGTCAACACAATATATGACAGACTTTTGGTTTATATCCATGTAAGCACTGACTGCTGGCGGAATTTTGTACTTTCTGCTGAGTTCCATGAAATCAAAATCCTCCGGAATAGCAGCAACTTTTGAATAAGTCTTGTCGTTTTTACTAGGTTTACCGAAAATATCCGATTTGTAAAATACCGACTTGCTGAAAAAACTATCCGGTATCTCTTTTATTGAAACCTTTTTGTTTAAAATATTCTCCCATAGCATATTTATGTTATTGGCGTCGGGCATGTAACATCCCATTGCCACCACAGCTACTCTTTCAAAAGGATAATAATACTTATTCATTGTCATTAACCTCCACTACTTAATAGAAATTAGATCTAATGCTATAAAGTTTTATAAAATGTCTTCAAAAACAATCATACCTTTACTGAAATTTGTTAAGTTCACCAATAATCTTTTGAATCTTTGAAGTTTAATATTTCATTTGTTCAATGGAAACAGTAACAAAAACAATATGGATTGAAATCAACAGTTCAAAAAATATAATACTGTAAATTTTTCGTATTCGTCAGTTAAAATATAATTATTCTGATATACTTTGATATTTTTCAGATATTCTTTTACTTTTACAAAGGAACTATTTAGTTGTTAAAGCTTTATCCATCTTCTTCAATGCATTTTTATCGATTTTTCCAAGATTGTTCCTTGGGAAATCATCAAGAAAAGTAAAATATTTTGGAACCTTAAAATTGGCTATTTTCTCTGAAACATATTTTATCAAATCCCTGTCAGTGACTTTTGCACCATCTTTCAACACCACAAATGCTTTAACCACTTCTCCATAAACGCTGTCTTCAACGCCTACAACAGCCGAATCGACAACATCAGGATGCGAGTTGATAGCAACCTCCACCTCGAGGGGTGAAATCTTAAGCCCTGCTACATTTATAACATCTTTCTTTCTGCCGCAAATTACTAAGGATCCGTCACTTTTTTTATAACCGTAGTCACCGGAATATACGCAGCCGTCTCTAAGTCTTTCCCTTGTTTCTTCGGGCCTGTTCAAATACCCAAGCATTAATCCTTTTCCTCTAATTCTTATTTCACCTATAACACCGTCTTCGCATATATTACCATCTTCATCCACTACCTCAACCTCTAAGATACCTTTGGGCGGGTAACCGACATCTCCGGCAGGTTCAGGCAGTCTATTCATTCTCGTGGTAATAAGAGTTGTAGTCTCTGACATTCCATAACCTTCATCGAGATATATTCCGATAGTTTTGTACCATTGCAATGCTGTCTCATAATTAAGGGGTGCAGCCGCTACAAAAGCAGCTTTAAGTTTTCTTAGGGAATCGTGTATTGCTTCATATCTCAACAGTTGCTGGTAATGAGTAGGCACTCCAAAAATGTGTGTTATATTTTCTTTTATTATGGTATTTGAAATTTTTATAGGCTGAAACGACCGCAAAAACACAATAGCTGATTTTCCATCCAGCGAAGGAATTAATATGGACACCGAACCAAATCCGTGGGAAAAAGGTACAAAGCAAAGAATTCTATCCTCTTTTGTATAACGATACATTGAACAATTGCTTTTTTCCAAAAAGGTAAAGAAACACCCTGCTGAAAGCATTACTCCCTTCGGTTTTGAAGTCGAACCGGATGTATAAAGAAGCATCGCCAGTTCATCTTCTCTATAGTTATAAAAATCATGTTCTTCACATGCAAAGCTTTGAATTTCATTTTCATAATCTTTAATATGGACAATTTCGCATTTTAAACTGTCCGGCAGCTCTATTTCACTGCTCTTTAAGTGGGTAAAAAGGCATTTTGCCCCCGAGTCTTCGATATAGTACAGTACTTCATTGGCTTTATACAACGGGTCAATAAGACATATAACCCCTCCAATATATTGAATACCCAGTAAAATAACTGCTGCCTCAACACTGTTATACAAATGGGTAGCTATAACATCTCCGCTGCTATATCCCTTCGCATGCAATAGAGCAGCCGTCTTTTTGACTTCTTCCATAAGTTCTCTATATGTAAGCCTTTTTCCGGTTTCTGCATCTATAAGTACTTCCAATTCCAGATCCATATCCTTTGTATCAAATAGCAATTCACAATAGTTCATAAATAATTCCTCCAACTAAATTATATTTTTTTCAAAATTAAACCGATGTGCACATTTAGATATATTCGTAAATTCAACTTTAGAAAGTGGCTTGTTAAATTTATCCATAATGTATTTGCAGCATATTACTTATAGCAGAAGCGTAATTAATGAGCTTAAAATCTAAATATCATACCGCCACTGCTGGCACCTGCGCCATGAGCTTGCATCATCACAAGATCTCCTCGCTTTAATCGCCCGGAAACAATAAGGTCATGTAAATTTATAGCACTCATTGCAGAAACGGTATTACCATATTTGTGAAATAAACTTTGGCTTTTTTCTTTAGGAATATTTAATTTTTTAAGTTGTTCTTCCCATATTTTTTCCGATTGATCCGATGTTACAAAGAAATCTATATCTTCCATAGTAAGGCCGGTTTCCCTGAGAAGCTTTTCGGCAATTACTGTTGCATACTCTGCAGAGCTGTTAAAGACTATATTGCCATCAGCTATTTTCATATAAAAAATACTCGGGTTTAAATCTTCCATACCACTTCTTAAAAACTCGGTTCCAAAATTAACTTTTGCATTATCATACAAGGAATGATTGGTAAGCAAATAGGAAGCCAAAAAACTCTTTGTTTCGGAATAGCCTAAAAGCATAGCTGCGATTGCATCACCAAACAAAAATACAGTTTTGGGGTCCGGATTCTTCCATAGCCTGACGCATTTGGCTATTACACTGCCTCCCAATATGAGTACATAGTCATCCCCTGTAGCTATATAACGTATTGCCAAATCCATAGCATGCATAAAACCGCTGCACGCTGAGCAAATATCAAAGGCCGGTATTCCTTTTTTAGTCTTAAACTTTCTCAATAATCCTATTGATGTTGCAGGAACCTGATAATCTCCAAACAGCTTTGTAAAAATCACCCGGTCAACCTTCTCAATATCGATATTGGCTGTTTCAAGGCATTGATTTACTGCTGTCATCATTAGGTCTTCCACTTTTTCATCGAAGTCGCTCCATCTTCTCTCTTTTATTCCCAATGAATATTGAACCGCCCTGTCTGTTGCCAATAATTTAAACTCGTCAATAATTTCCTGATTCGAAACAACAGCTTTGGGCAGACCTACTCCGGTAGATACAATTCTTGCATATCTGTCAACATCAAGAGGTCTTATTTCGGGAAACCTGATCTCCTTTTCCATATTTCCTCCAATCAAAACAAACGCTTATTTAAAAAGTGAAATTATGTAAGTACAAAAGAGCATTCGGCAAAAAAAATTTTTTGTTTATCATTTATACAGTCTTTTTTCCATCATCTCTAATGAAGATACAATGGTTTTATAGTTCATCTCAAATCCTTCTGCTTGTCCATTTCTTCAATAATAAAATTGACAAGATTCTTCATTATAAATAATTCCGGATCCCCTTCCACCATAGGTATTGAGAAAGTCTCCGAAAACCTGAATCCCAATTCAACAAGGGCAATGGAATCCAGACACAATTCTTCAACCAGGTTTGTATCATCTTTTATTTCGCTTTCATCCACATTCAAATAATCGATTATGATTTTTTTTACCTTTTCAAAAACTTCTTTCTCATTCATTTAATTGCTCAACCTCCAAATATAAAATTTATAAAAATATAATTTTTATCAAACTTTATAAATAATGCCACCGCCGCTTAAACCTTCTCCATGGGATATCAGCATTATATTCATACCTTTTTGTATTTTACCTGTAGCAAATCCATAGTCTAAAAGCAAGGGCAGCATAGTCGACATGGTGTTACCATGATTCTTTATAAGTGAAATGCTTTTTTCCTCTCCCACTCCTAAAACTTCAAGGGTAAGTTCCCATATCTTGCGATTGTTCTCAGTAACAAGCACTAAATCTATATCTTTAATTTTTAGACCGCTTTCCAGAAACAAATTTGTTGCTACAGTATATACTGCTTCTTTATAAAAATCTTCGGCATCCTTCCAATTTCCCATCTTATATGTATCGTAAACAGAATACATCTGCTGTTTAAGCGTCATTGTCTCCCGCTTGTCTACCAATGTCAATGGCGATATAGCTGTAGCCAGTTCATAGAACTCATAATTTGAATAGAAATAACTTGCCAGAATATGCTGCTGTTCCGAGCGACCGATTAATATTGCCGCTGCTGCATCGCCAAACAGGAAAGCAACCCTGGGGTCTGTTTTGCTTATCAATCTGCTGTTTATTCCACCGGAAGCTATAAGAATATTTTCATCTCCGGTACTGATAAACCTGGCAGCAGCATCAAAGGCATGAAGAAAAGAAGATATTCCTCCATCAATGTCAAAAGCATGAACTGCCGTACCGCTATTAAGCTTTTTTTGCAGAACGCTTGCAGTCATTGGAAGAAGATTATCCCCATAAAATTTATTTACAATAATTCTCGACAAATCGTCAACTTTAAAATTCGCCTTTTTTAGACATTTTTCTGCAGCAAGTGCCAGAAGGTCACTATCGGATTTATCATCTTCTGCGATAAATCTTGATTCGACTCCTATAGATTTTGTAATAAACGAAGCTTTAAAAGGCAGGTTATACTCGATTATAATTTCCTCATTAGTGACTGATTTTTCAGGTATGTAGGATGCCACAGATTTGATTTCACAATAGCGATTTATATTTTTCCTTTTATTCTCAGGAAAAATATATTTTGAGTTTTTCATAACTATCTCCCCCAAAAAAACAAATATTATACAATATATCATGCTATATATTTTTAATTATCTTGTTTTAAAATCTCTACATAAATTTTTTGACGAATAATTTTATTGCAAAAATTTTGGGTCTAGTTAGCATTATTTCCAATATTTATTTTATACTTAAATTTTGCACATTTCAACAGTATTTTTCTTTTATTTCACGAGATTATTACGAATATTTTACAAAAATCTTAATATATTTTATTTTTAGGTTAAAATAAGAAATTTAACAAAAAATGACGTTTTAAACTAATTTAATTTTAGCACTCCGCAATAAGATAATAAATCTCTCATTCTTGAAAAAATCAGGGTAACAAAGCCCATTCCCTGTCTTTGTCATTACATTTTTTCAAAAAGACAAGAATATAAACTATTGAATATTGACAGGTATTTATTTTTATATTGGAGACTCCTTAGAAAACATTTTATTCAGGGAACTGGACATTGCCATCAATGATATAAGCCGGACGGGTGTCGCCCGATACAGGAATACTGTCAAGTACATCTTCCAATACATATCCCCTAATATCGGTCATCCTTATTCTAGGAGTTGTAGTATCAACATTATCTATGACAAAATGATTCCAAAACATCTTTTTCATATCTACCCAAGTATTATTTATATAACATTCCATCTTAAGTACAGGATATCGATGATTTCTGACCTGAACTGCAAGCCATGAAGTAGTGCTGCCTTCCTTAATACGATAGGATACATTTCCGGTAACCGGTGCTGCAACAACACGCCATTTTATATCAATTTTACCCTTTGATATATCATCTATTTTAGCAAAGGATTTAGGACATAAATCCAATGCACCGGGAGCACCCTCTGGATAAAGGTCTGTTACATAAACAATTGTCGATCCCTTTTCCCCTGTTACCTCAAGATAAGCACCAGCTAAAGCGGCATCAATTCCATAGGAATTATAATCATAGGGATTTAACGCTGTAATTTCCATATCCGGGTCAATAGGATCCAATAAAGCTGCACCTCCAGAGTAACCCGATCCAGTGAATGTAGCATAGCCTGAATGCTCCTTATCCCAATCAGGATAAGGACTGTATGACGGAATAGGTTTTGGTGTAATTTGTGGTGTTGGAGTAACTGCCGAAGTATTTGCAGGTAATGAATCACTCTTTGGAAATTTTTTAATTATGCCAAGCAAATAACTTTTCATCAAAGCACAATCTATACTATCTATACTGTTGTTTCCATCTACATCAGCTGCCCATGAACCTTCTGCAGTGGGAAAATCCTTGATAAGTCCCAATCATACATTTTAAGGTTTGCATAATCTATACTGTCAACATATCCATCCCCATTGATATCTCCAACGGTAACTTGTCCTTCCAGTGAAAAAGAATTGAGAAAAGAAAACTGCAAAAGAGTCATTAAAATGGCACAACAAAAAATTATTTTGCGTTTCATTTTTTACCCCCAAATAAACCCATCTTTCCTTTTTATTTATCTAAAATATTAATAAAATGTATCTAAAATTTATTATATTATACCATATTTTATTACCAGCTTCAATCAAAGAAATCAAAAAACTGTATAGATATTCTGTAAACCAATTGCACCGAAATATCACTTTTAAAGCTTAATAGCTTTTATTTACAACCTCTATCGGAAAAACTTTTATTATTCCAAGAAGGTAACTTTTCAAAATTGCAAAATCTATCGAATTAAAGTCTCCGTCTCCGTTCAGATCAGCTGCAAGCAAACCGTATTCAACAGGAAATTTATTTATTATTCCCAGCAAATAAGATTTCATTAGAGCATAATCGATGGAATCTATGTTTCCGTCACAGTTTACATCCCCAAATTTAATAGTCGGAACGGGATTATAATCACCTTCTTTTACCACTGTCATTGATTTGGGCTTTACACTTAATTTCATACCATCGGAAAAATTTACCGTTATCTCTTTTTCAGAAGCATTATATACTACATATGTTTTTTTACTGTCTTTTTTATTTTTAAATACAGAATATAAAGGAGTATCTGATGTAACTGTAAAATCAGGTAATCCTGCGTTATTCAAGCTATGCATCCAATGATATGTATGGGCAGCGGATTCTCCGCTTTCAGGTGTTGCCCACTCATCCCATTTGGAAATAGCCTCTTCAGGATCATAGAGTGCATAATAGGAACACATAATATCCTGCCATAGCTTTGGATCACTGTTTTGGTCGGCAGGCCTTATTTTAAGCCAGTTATCCCATTCTTTCCAAACCGAGTCATAATTCCTTTTCACGTATTCAGGGTCAGTACCGAGGTACAAAGATGCTCCAGTAATAGGCAGCCAATTAATTGCGTGAACTTGAATGGGATCATTGGTCCACCACGTAGTATGGACGTTTTTACCTCCCCAAATCATTGAAACATCCGTATTCACATATTGCGGATCCTTTGTATCGCCATAGATGTCAAACCAGTAATTGTTCACTGCATTGACTTCGGTGGTATAAAGATAAATGCCCAAATCCCGAAGCGTTTTGTTATTGGTAGCTTCTCCCCACAGGATTATACCTGCCCAGGCATTTATTGCTTCCGATGATGACTCCTGATTATTGCCGTCAATAAATTTTGCATGTCCGGAAGCCCATGAATGACCTGCATAAGGATCAAAATTCCGTAGGAACGGAAATCTTGTATCCTCTCTGTCATGATTGGCTATATCCTTTATAAGGAGTTTCACCATTGCTCCCCAGTTGCTGTCTTTTGCCCAATCACTGTCTCTTAATGCAATCTGTGCAGCAGCATATATAAAATATCCATAGTGAAAATGATGATCGTTCAATTCATTTTGACTGCCATAAGCAGCGTCATAACCTATTAAAGTTCCCCAATTGCTGTTATAATAAAACAGGTTGTTTTTATCGCTTAAATCATAAAAGACGTTTTCATAAGGATCTACCGTAAAGAAATCTTCTAGCTTGCTCTTTATGGCGTTAATTATTTTTTCTGCCGCCAAAGTATCTCCAACCTGTTCTGCGATAGGCAAAACCTGTGCCAGCTGATTTAACTTTTTACCTGTCCAATAGGTATCAAAACCCGCTCCCGGATTGTTTAAATTAAAGTTTATCTTGTCTTTTTCAAAATCGTCCACAAAAAACTTTAATTTTTCAATTGCACTCGTATTACTATTATCTATTCCCGGCATATTGGGTAGTATTCCGTTATACACGTATCTTGTCCGGAAACTTTGACCACAAATGGTTTTCATAGTTCCTCTTATTGATTCATAGGTATAGTTTAACGGACTTATAAAAGTATTGTTTCTCCACTGATGCGGATATAATGCCAATATTGTATCTCTATTTGTGCCTTCCTTTGCTTCAGTAGTTACTATAAAAGTTGTATCGACCGAACTGTCCTCTTCACAATACTTCCACTGAACTTCGGTATTTACAATAAAGGCATATGCCTTCTCCCGGAAATACTCAAAAGCATCCTTTTCAGGCAATATCGCCAGTGAAAAATAAGTTTTTCCGTAGGGTAAATTGCAGGTAATTGAGTTGCTTCCAATTCCGTTCCATGTTGAACCTTCAGGTGCAAAGAATCCATAATAGTTGCCGTTAACTTTAACCAATAAATTCTGACCCTTTTGAATAATTTCCGGAACAGAGTTAAAGGTAATTTTAGGGTAACACCCCATAAAATCAAAGTAAATGTACGGACTTCCGTGGGCTATGGTGGATTTTATAATTTTTGTACCATCGGCCATAACCACATCTGCCGACCAATCACCGAATTTGTCGAGCCTAGCATCGCCAGGAATAAAATTATCTGCTCCCACAGTAAAATCTATCGTTTCCGGCACATTCAAGTCAAGCCTTCTTATAACTTCAATATCACCATCAACATCTCTATAATACTGTGTTTTCGGCATACTTACCGCAAGTCCCGATTTCGAATATTGGTACACCAAAGGATGGGCATAAAGAGGCTCTGAAAAAGGTATCCATAAAATCGAACTCAACCAGTCGTTTGTCGGAATAGCTCCCTTGATATTGTCGGTTTTATATATCATATCCGGTAAATCGTTTTCAGTCCATGCAGGATTAATAACCGGTATAGTTTTGATACTGCCCAACCCCAGGTCATTGATCCAATCTATACTCATTCCATGTACATTACATTTTACCCAGCCGGTGTCACCTGTATTGGTTGCAAGAAATAAATATAAAGTCCCGTCGGCTGGAATTTGCGGATTTGGAATTGTAACAACGTAGTTTCCATCGGAATTCTTTTGACCGGTTGGATATCCTGCAACCGCCTGGCTAAGCAGTGTAGGATTGGATACATTGGTATACCAGATGTTTGATGCCTCATATGGAGGACTTTTCGGAATTAAAGTAACCGTAAGGTTAGATTGGGAGTAATTTAATCGGGCTAAAAAGTTACCTATTGCATATTCGGGAATATTGACTTTTGCACTTGCTTCTGTTGAAAAGAAATCTGCTGCTTTTACAGTATTCTGCCCGCCACTTAAGGCTAAAATTATAATAGCTATACATACAACAAATGTTACTATCCGATTCAGTCTCTTCATCATTGTACTTATCCTCTCCAGAAAATATAATGTTATTACTACAGAAAAGTACGCAAAACTCCTTACTATCAAAACCAACAGCAAGGAGTTTGCTCTTATTAATAAAATTTCCATACACTAACAAACTGACATCTAAATAATTGCCAATTTCAATCTCCTAAAAGCAACTTAAATACCTGTTTATCTTGTATTTACCGGAAACTCTTTTATCATGCCGAGGATATACATCTTGAAATAAGCATAATCAATAGAGTTTATTTCACCGTCTCCGTTCAAATCTGCAACTTCATCGGGAACATCGAACTTTTTAATCATCCCCAGCAGATATTGCTTTAATATGGCCAAATCAATGGAATTAATTTCATTATCACCATTTATATCTCCATATAACACATTCGGTGCAGGAGTAGGCGTTGGCGATACAAATTCAACCGGTGCCTCGCCGTACACCAATTTCGATTTATAAGTAAGAGTAATTTTATTATTCTCTGTAAAATCTTTTGCAAGTGAATTATAGGAATAGTCATTTGACTGTATGTAAGGTCCTGTCCCATCACTGGCAATTCTTATAACTATCTCTCCGGTATTTGCCCCTGCACCTATTGCTCCAGCCTCTTCTGTAAAACTTATTTCCAAATACCTGTCATAACTTTCTCCCTTTTTATCAAGTTTTATAAACCTGCCTTGAACATTACTGCTTGAAATGTGGGCAAAATCACAGGAAAATGCAGGTTCCGCTATCGAATCCGCTGTAAACCAGTATTGTACCTTTATATCCGATAAATTTACAGGCTTTTTGCCATCGTTTTGAATTTTTAATATTGCTCTTATGTCGGAAGCAGAATCGGAAGAAGTCAAGCACTTGTATAAAACCTTTAAATCTACCGTATCCGGTACAGGTGTTGAAGTATTGCCGGGATCTCCAGTAGGTGTAGGCGTAGCTTCTATTTTCTCAGGCTCCTCACCGAATACCAGCTGATCATTAATATACAAGGGTATTCTTTCGGTAATCACATACTCATCTTTCAATCCTTTTCTGCTGTAATCGTTTGTAGGATCCCAGTTTCCTTTATAATTTGAATCCTGAGCAGCTACAAGGGCAAATTGCAGTTCACGGGATGCATAAATTTGCCTGCCGCTCCAGTCAAATTCAACATAATATGTACCGCTGTCGTCATATTTAATCGGTCCTAAATATTTCGCCTTGCCATCATAGCACTTTTCATTCTCATCGTAGTATACCTCCATTTGAACATCATCGATGGACTGGCCTGCATTTATAAGTTCACTGATATTGAAGAAATAACGTGCCTTCAATCCAGTTTCATAATGTGGAGGATATGCGCTTTCATTATGTATGCGTATAGTAATCTGCGATCTTTCTTTGTTCTCCTGGCTGGTACTTACTTTAGCTTCCACAAAGAATTCCAACGGCCGCTCTTCCTTAGGCGGAAAATTCGGTATAGGTTTATGCCCTTCTCCGTAATATGTATAAAGCCCGGCACAGGCACCCACAAATGCAGCATTATAGTCCACAGCAACTTCATTGTATATATAGTCGGAGGTTACATCCTTGTGAAAATCGTCAGCGTCCGGACCTCCAACCAAAGCTCCCCACAAAGTATGTACGTGATCTACCGGGTCATCCATACTGAGAGTCTTTGAACCGTGGGAAGCACGATGATGAGGATGGGAAGCACCGTCTGGGGCATAGCCGACAATATACGCTCTCTTCATAGGGTTGTTTCCCATTATATATTCCATTTGGCCCTTTGCCCAATCGGCAAAATCAGTGTGTCCTGTCTCTTTTCTGTAAACTAGGGCACAAAGCTGCGCAGCTGTATTATACCTTGCCGAACCGTAGGAATTAAGCATACTGAATCTAGCCGGTGTTTTGGCAAGGAAATTAGTATCTTTTGGATCTTCATGGGGTATTCCCGACCAGTACTCAAGATTCCATCTAAATATGTACCAGTCTCTTTCAGTATTGGTTATCGGTGCAAGTTTTGCAAATACACCGCCCCATACGGTATCCCAACAGTGAACCCAAATGTTCTGCCATTGGTTACCGGTATCCACTATTATCCTCTGCATATACCCTGTATATTTGCCGCTTTCATCGGTGGACACTATATGATCAATGTATTTGTCCTCACCAGTGGCTATTTTTAGCCAAACTGCTGCCCATGACAGTTCATCGTAGTCATAGGAAGAAGTATAGAATCCACCGGAATAACCAAGACCTCTGTATTCCCTGGCAAACTCATATAATGCTATAGCTGTATCCAAACATTTGCCGGCATATTCAAGGTCAGTATCTTTAAAATTCAAATAGTTTATGGCAAGGGAGGCAGCTGCACCTGCACACTGGTCACTGGCCGGCGTCTCGGCAGTAGCAAAGTATGCCGGTCTCTCAAATCCCTCAAGCATAACTGAGTTTTGAAGTTCCGGTGGGTTCCAGTAATCATGGTCTATATCCCCTTCTCCTATCTGATAACAGAAAGCAACCACCTTACCGTCCTTATCTCTGAATGTGCATCTTAGCAAATAATCATTAAACCATCTGAGGATATCCTCAACATGCTCCTGTTCTCCTATTTTTATAAAGGCATCTCTAAACTCGTAGTAACTCCATCCTACTGTAGATGCAGCATATGTTTGAGGGAGTCCGAACTTCACATGGTCACCTGCATCATGCATTCCTCCGCTCAAATCCAACTTGCCATCCCCATCGGGATCAAGTATGGACTTGTATTTATTAATAAAACTTTGCGACAGGTTAGTTCCCCTAAAACTTTCTGTCATAGGAATCAGAGGTATCTCTTTATCCTCCACATGACAGTCTCCGCGCCATTCCAAACGCCCGCCCGTTATTCCCGGTCCGCATTTGTTTGCATCATAGAAATAAAGGGAAAGCTGAAGCGCCTTGGCAAAATTGTACTCCGGTTCTGCACTAACAGTCATTGGAATACACAAAACCGAACCAATTGCAAAAGCAATACTTATAAAAATGCTTAAACCTCTTTTATAAAAGGCTTTTTTGTCATAACTCTGTTCCTCCCGACACAAAAATTTATATATAAAAATAATAAATATTATTCAATCTATTCTTAGTTTTCCGTATCAATAGATAATAAACTTTAGAATTATTCAAAATTTCACAATTTACATCACAAAAATTTACTTCAACTTATATAAAGATTAATATTCCATTGAAACAATAATTTAAATTAATTTCCTAGCCGGAAAGTTAGCTGTTGCGTTAACAAAAAGAGAATGCTGAAAAGAAAGGTATATTGAAGAATATGTATCGATTATTGGTTATTATTCTTTTTTCTAATTATATCCTATATTATTAGTATAAAATAAATACCTCCATAAAACAACATCCCAAATTGGAAAACCAACTTTAACTAAACCAATTTTGCATAAACTATATTCTAATTTTCCATAAAGTTTAAAAGTAAAGAAAAGAGGCAGTCCTAAATATTGACCACCTCTTGTTTTTTAACAGATATATAAACTTTTAACAATCATATAAATACAGAAAATTCAAATTATACCTTTAATTAAAACAAATCCAGTGAATCGATTACTTCCTGATTCTTAACCAATTGAGTCTCTGCTTTCAAGTTGTCAATCATTTTTTGGAACTCATCGGCTTGCAATGTAGAAGTAATTTCTGCTTTTTCCTCATCTCCCAAAGTAGGGGGAGTTCTCTTGACAAATTTCATGACATGATAGCCGTAATAAGTCTCTACAATATCCATATCCCCTTCCTTTGCGTTAAAAGACCATTCTTTAAATTCATCAACCAAATCATCATTTCTGGTAAAAGTATATTCTCCTCCTGTATCCTTTGAAGCATCGTCTTCTGTGTATTGTTTTACCAAATCTTCAAATTTCTCTCCAGATTGCGCCTTTTTAAGGACTTCCTCAGCCAGAGATTTCTTTTTGGCAATTTCATCTTCCGATAATGATTCAAAAGTTGTAGTATTAATTGTTTTAAAAAGTATGTGCTGTACTGTTACCTTCTCATATTGATCTTTGTTGTTTTCAAATTCTTTTTGAATATCACTTTCACTAATTTCAATTTTAGTAGGCTTTATTTGAGCATACTTTTGGTATGCCAGAATAAAATCTGTAAATAATGCTCTGTATTGGTCAATGGTAACACCATAATCCCTAATCATAATTTTGTTTGCTTCTTTTACATCACCATTGGCTTCTTCTTTAATAAATCGATCCAATGCCTGGCTAATATATTCCATTTCCAGCTCATCTAAACAAATATTATCCTTTTTGGCACTTGCCAATAGAATCTTGAGCTCTTTTATATTTTCCAAAGCTATGTCTATAACTTCCTGCTTTTTGGATTTACCTTCCTCCGATTCCCAATACTTTTTCTTTTCGTCATCACTCTTGTCGGTTAAACCCGCCTCTTCTTCGGCCTCTTCTTTATAGGCACTTAGATAAAACTTAAGTTCAACAGCAGAAATACTTTCTTCCCCAACTGTTGCCACAATTTTTGAAGAATCAGCATTTAAAGATGTCTGTCCGTTTTTGTTACAGGCACTAAAATTTAACATTAGTGCTGTGCTTAGTACAATAGGTAAAATTTTTTTTAATTTCATAATAAACCTCCGTAAGATTATTTGATTGATAAAAAAACTATCTACTTTATTCCAGGTAAACATCCAAGACCATTTCAACCGAAACAAACCGATACTGCTGATATTATCATAAGATATATCATATCAGAATTTTGAAATGGCAGCCGCATGTTATTTTTGGAATAAGCATTAAACAATATAATGTTTACAGATTATAATTTTACTCTATATTTGTCCATAATTCCACTAAAACTTTATCCATATCAAAAAAACTTTAAAAATTTATAATATTTTTCCATTTTTATTTACAACAGTATTGCTAATTGATACAATAATAACTACAAAATGGATGTTTGCAGTATAAAAAGAGGTATGGAATATGTTCTCTAAAAATATAAAAAAACATAAAAAATTAATTCTACTTTTTTCAATTATTTTGGTGTTCTTAGTTTCATGCACTACTCGGAGTTTGCCAAAAAAACTTGAAGTACACTTTATTGACATCGGGCAAGGAGACAGTATTTTAATAAAACATGATAATAAAACCATGCTCATTGATACAGGCCCAAAGGAAAGCAGAACCGATTTGATGGAGTATCTATCTTCTCAAAAAATAAAAAAAATTGACTGTTTAATTTTGACTCATCAGCACAAAGACCATATTGGAAATGCTGATGCGGTTATAGCAAATTATGATATTGGTGTTCTTTATATGCCTAATGTAACAAGCACTACCAATGAGTTCAAAAATTTGACAAAAGCCATAAATACCAAAAGACTAACAGTAACACGCCCCGTTGCAGGGTCATCTTTTAATTTCGGTGATGCACAATGCTTTATTCTTGCACCAAACAGTGATGTTTACGAAAACGAGAACGATTACTCTATTGTTATAAAAATGGTCTATAAAAACACATCTTTCCTGTTCACCGGCGATGCCCAGTTTTATTCCGAAAAAGAGATGATGGATAAGGGCTATGATTTGTCGGCTGATGTTTTGAAAATAGCTCAACACGGAAATGACAGCACAACTTCGGAAGAGTTTTTAAACAGGGTTAATCCCAAATATGCAGCCTTAAGCTGTGCATTAAACGACAGCAAAGATCATCCGAGCAAAAAAACGATGAAACTGCTGAAAGAAAAAAATATCCCCGTTTACAGAACCGATCAGTGCGGAACTATTGTATGTACGTCAGACGGCCAAAATATAACCTTTGACAAAGAACTAGGAGATTATCAGCATGGCAAAGAAAAAAAGTAATATATTACTTTTTCATAAAATAAGTATTTTGATTGTGATTTACCAAAAAAACAATAAAATATTATTTTTTCAACGTGTCTATTGCTTTATTATACAATAAGGGAGCAGAGACTGTTTACAGTTTTTCTGCTCCCTTCTTTATTCTTTAATATTTTAAATCTCAAATTTCCTTTATGCAGTGCATATCTTTATTTATCGGCAAAATAACTCTTTAACGAACTAATCAAGTTCTACATACCACTGATACATAGGAGGTAAATTTTCGTCATATTTTATAGTACCCGTCCAAGTAAAATCATCTTGAAAAACCTTTACTGTCTCACCGGGTTTCAAATTTAAACTCAATGCTTGTTCTTTAGGTAACGCCGGCTTACTGGGACCTAGCAAATTAAACATACAATCGATTTCAAATTCTTTCATTGCTGCATCCTCCTCAATCTTTTTTTGCTTCTTTTATCAGCTTAAGCTTAATAAGCACTATCCAGTTTTTGCAGTTCATCAAATCGGGATAATCTTAAATTAAAATAAAAATCCGGCTATGTGCTTATCAGCTTACTGAGCAATATAAAACTTTTCTTCACTTTATAAATATAACAAAGGAGTGCAATTTAGTATATTCAAATCATTTACAGCTATTAACATTATATCAAATAATACTTCTTCCTACCATATATTATTCTTAAAAATTTTAAAAAAACTCTGTTAAAAAAAATAAATCATAAATGATATAACCCTTTTAATTTTTTCAATAATATGAAATAATTAAAAATAATAATTAAGTATAATTTTAAAATGCCCTACATAATGGCAACTGATATTCTAATTTTGATAAAAATTTATATACTAATTTTAATATATCTTAAAGCAAAGGAAATTGTCGCTATGTTTATACCGGATTATCTAGTAAATAAACAATTTGGAGATAGATATTTCGACGTGGTTAATGCCATTGAAGAAGCACAGCAGATTCATTTTAAAAACAACAATTTGCTTGATCGTATAAAGTCCGGAATTGAATCCAATACTCCTTTTATAATTGGAGAAACAGGTTTCGGTGCAGGCCGTATAGTTGTTTCATTAATGGAATACCTTAATAAAAGCGAATTGAAAAATATTACAATTGAATATAACACTGTCGAACTTTTTCCTTTAAGTTCTGAAAGAATGCTAAATATCTTAAGCGGATTTAGAAATCGGGCAGAAAAGGAAATCGATACCCTTATCAAAGTATATAGGGATGTTGATATCGACGTAAAAGGATGGCACCGAATGAAAATTGAGCAACCTTTTGGATGCCTTTATCTGCATTTATGGATAGGTGAAGCACTGGAAATGTTAAACTCACTGGAAAAACTCTGCGATGCTTGGTTTCTTGACGGGCACAGCCCTAAGAAAAACCCGTCAATGTGGCGGCCGGAACTGCTTATGGAAATAGGCAGAAAAACCAAAAAAGGAGGCACATGTTCTACCTATACCGTTTCAGGTGCTGTAAAAAAGGCACTTTTTGATGCCGGTTTCGATATTTCAAAACTTCCCGGATTCGGTGGAAAAAAAGAAGTACTTAAAGGAGTTAAACGTTGATTTTAAAAAATTTATAGACTCTATTTAAGAGTTTTTTGTTATATCCGGCTTTCTTAACAATAGTTCCCCAATCAAATTAAATAAAATTGCAAAGTTTGATGGAATGCTAAAGATAATAGTACAAGCCGCATTAAGCGGCTTGTATTTTTTCGAAATAACGATTCAGTTATCGTTTATCTTAAAAACCGCTTCCCCATATGGCTGTATTTCCGCCTTTTTGCAATGCAGTAAAAGTCATTACAAATTTCTTCAAACCGACATCATACTGCTTAAGTACCACACCATTATACTCCACTCCACCAATGGTTAAGGTAATTTTATTATCTCCTGTAAGATTCCATCTACCGCTTACACTTCCTGAAACAGTACCGTCTCTATTGAGGAAAATCTTTGAAGAATTTTTCACACTGGCCGATATATCCGTACCGTGATTTATGTAAGCATAAGTACCACTGACTTCTTCTAAAGTATATTTTCCAATAGTCTCCCCTGCATATTGGTGAGGTGCAATTACAGGCCATCCATCGGAATTTATAAACATTTGATGTACTCTGACCTGGTGTTCTTCTCCCCTTCCGGGAAAACGGGTATGAAATACTATAAAATACTTGTTTGTAACTTCATCATAATAGGTAGAGTTATGCCCCGGCGATACATAGCCTGATTTACTGTCTGCAAAGTAATAATTGCCCATCAATTTAGCACCATAAGGCTCAATTGATTTGTCATCAAACATGGTTCCGTTAGCACCATGACAGTAAATCATATTTTTACCTGAACTGTCCATATAGGGTCCATCGGGATTCTTTGAACGGCATACCCTGATGTTATAACCGCCACTGGCATCAAGTCCGCCAAAACTCAAAAACATATAGTAATAGTCAGTCTCAGGGCTATACTGAATAAATGCCCCCTCTATTCTGCTGTGATTTAACCCTAACAACCTCTTTCCATATCCCTGACCGAAAACAGGTTTTCCGGTATTTTCATCCATTCTCAAAATGAAAATACCTCCCGAATAAGAACCGTATACCATCCAAAGTTTGCCATCCTTATCATAGAAGACATGGGGGTCCACAACATTAGGATGTTTTGTTGCGTCATAAACTGTACCATCCTCACTCTTCTGTCCCCACATACCGGATTTCAGTATAATTCCCAAATCTTCATAAGGTCCCTCAATATTATCGGATACAGCTACACCAAGTGCAGACCTTGGTGAATCCCCTTTACACATGCAGTAATATATATAGTATTTTTCATTCTTAAGCTGAATCCAATCTCCTGCCCACAATGTATCAGTTTCAGCCCACTCGAAGGCTGTTTTCAGTTTTATGTATACATTGGGCATTAATGGATTGTAATTGCTGACACCGTTAGAAATCTGTTCCCACCGGATTAAGTCTTTGCTCTTTGCTGATGCAAGATGAGAGCCGATAATATAATAAGTATCATTTGTTTTAATTATTGAAGGGTCATGTACTGATACATATTTAAACTCCGGCACCGGAGGAAGAGTAACCTGAGGTGTTGGAGTAACTTGCTCCGATGCAGGAAAAACTGAAATAATCCCTAATAAATACTGTTTCATTATTGCATAATCTATGGAATTAACCGAGCCGTCCCCATTTACATCGGCTGCCGTAAGGGCTTCCCCCGTTAATGATCTCATCCCAAGCAAATAAGATTTCATAATTGCATAATCTATTGAATCTACAGACTTGCTGTCATTTAAATCACCATACATTAACTCCGCAGCACGCATGCTACTACCGCATAAAGCAGAAATCAAAAAGGCAGTAATAAGAGCAGCACAAACTTTTTTCATACAAATTTCTCCCCTTTATTAATCCTCTTGTATTTATAATAACATAGATTACCAATTTATAAAATAAAACTTAAGAAAAATCTATGCGTATATCTTATATCACATTAAATTGGCAAAAAAAGAGGCACCTATAACAGTAACCAAACCGGTTACTGCAATGGCAAGGCTGCTCATTGCCCCTTCCACTTCCCCCATTTCCATGGCCTTTACTGTTCCTATTGCATGGGATGATGTGCCTAAGGCAATTCCTTTTGCAACCGGCTCTTTTATACGGAATAACTTACACACCAACTCAGCCATTATATTCCCCAAAACACCGGTTATAATAATTACAGCGACAGTTATTGTTACAATACCTCCAAGTTCCTGGGATACACCCATTCCTATTGCTGTTGTTATTGATTTGGGCAGCAATGTAACATATTGCTGGTGAGTCAAATCAAATAGCTTGGCTAAGGCAAAAACACTTATAAAGCTGGCCAGTGCTCCCGATACAATTCCTCCTAAAATTGCTCTGTAATTGCCTTTTAAAATTTCAAGCTGTTGGTATAACGGTATGGCTAAGCATACTGTTGCCGGTGTCAAAAGGTAACTTAAGTATTTGGCACTATTATTATAACTCTCATAATCAATACCTAAGACCAATAAAACAGAAATAACAAAGACAATGGATACCAAAAGCGGATTAAATATTGCTATTTTAAATTTTCTTTTTAACATTATTCCAAGTCCGTATCCAATAAGACTTATCAACACACCAAAATATGTCGAATTGCATAATAGTTCTCTCATTTCTTTTGCCTCTTTTCCATACGTATAATAAATTGCGTTACCCTTCCCGCAACAGCCATTACTATTACTGTCGTTACAACGGTAATTACACAAAGGGGAAGCCAAAGGGATTTGAGTTCATTCCCCATGGTAATAAGTCCCACTGCAGCAGGAATAAACATTACAGGCATAATTTCTATCAAGTAGCTTCCTGTATCCTTGACCTGATCTAATGAAACAATTTTAGCATTAAGCAGCAACAGCATAATTACCAGCCCGTAGATACTTGCCGGAATAGGCAGAGGTATAAAGTATTTCAGTACTTCTCCAATAAATGAGACCCCTAAAATAATTCCAAACTGTTTTAAAAATTTCATTTGGCTTATTAATCCCACTTTCTAATAAATATTTAAAAACTCATAAATACTATTATATTTATTAAACCTACATCAGGCAAACTTTTTCTATCCGATACACCAGTTCAAAACCCATATTTCGACAGCCTCATGTAACATTTAATTTACTTAGAAAAATATTTGCATTTTCAAATAAAGTACATCATTTATAGGCATGAACCGTTATAATTATGCTATAATACGAAAAAATTTTCAAACTTTTTAAAAAGTCGATTTATACCGCAAACTTCAAACTATATCTTACCATCAAAAAAATTATTATATATTAAAAAAGCAGGCATATCTCAGCCTGCTCATCAATATATAATAACTTTTACGTTTCTAAAATAAATCCAGCGTTTTCAAAACTTCTTCATTTTTAACCAACGGATTTTTTTCTTTCATTTTTTCTATCATTTCTTCAAATTTTTCTTTTTGCAATTCTTTCTTAATAGTGCTCTTTTCTTCTTCACCTAAAGCTGCATCAAATTTTTTTATGACTTTTACTACATGAATACCATAGGAAGTTTCTATCAGTCCAATGTCTCCTTTCTTTGCATTAAACACCCAATTTTCAAATTCCGCAACGGTCTCTCCACTTCCTATAGTCTCATTACCACCGGTAATTTTCAATTGGGGATTCTCGGAATACTGTTTGGCCAATTCTTCAATCGACTCACCATCTTTGACTCTTTTTAAAATATCCTCCGCAAGCTGCCTTTTTTGCTTTATCTTATCTTCTTCAAGAGGCTCTTGTGTGTCAACGTCTATAGTATATAAAAGGACATTTCTTATATTTACCTTTTTATATTTTTCTTTATCCCGTTCAAATCTTTCTTCTATTTCTTTATCACTAACTTCAATCTTTTCTGTTTTAAAATTGGCATATCTGTAATATGCAATATAATAATCTTCATAAATCCACCTATATTCCTCGATAGAAACCCCATACATCTCTTTCATGAGTTTTTCAGCTTCTTCCTGGTTTTCATTGGCTTTTTCTTTTATAAAACTATAAATATTCCTTTCAATTTGCATCACATCATTTTCCAACAATTTTACATTTTCCTGTTTTGCAAGCCTTAATAAAACTTTGAGTTTCGCCAGGTCATCAAAAGTTTTATCTATAAGCTTTTGCTTATTATTTTCATTTCCATTTTCAGATTCCCAATACTTGCTCTTTTCTTCATCGCTTTTGCCTTCTAAATCTGCATCCTTTTCCATTTGACTTTTGTTCATATTAAAATAAAATATAAATTCGCCATCATAAATCTTGTCATCACCGACTGTTCCGATAACTTTCGCCGATTCCCACTTATTTGCAGTTTTTTCTTCATCTATATTATCTTTGTTATTTTTATCTGTAACATCTATATTATTTTTATCTGTAACATCTATGTTATTTTTACAAGCACTAATACCAAACATTAATGACAGAGCAAGGCCAAAGGATAAAACTTTATTAAATTTCATAACTAACCCCCCAGAATTATTTTCACCAATACTGCGTTTTATCAGTTAAACCACTTAATGATACTTTTGTTTTACATGCTTATAAATTTAATTTTACTAGATAATAAACTATAATTCTACAAATAAATTTGTAAATTTTCTATCTTTGAAAAATTTTTAAACCTAATTTTTTATTTTTTTGCTTAATTATATTGCTCTTAGAGTCTGAAGGTATTAATTACCCTTTGTAATTCTCTTTTTCAATCCCTTTTTGCATAAAATACTTATTTACAATTTCAATAATTTCATCTCTGAAGGTTTTAATTTTCTCTTGCCTATACCTTTTATTCTTCGCAGCTCATCCAAATAAGAAGGTAATTGCTCAACAACTTGGACAAACACTTTTGATGCAATACAAAAAATGCCGTCCGTTCAAATGAAAAAAGGAGTGAATAGTCACTCCACCGGCATTTTTAGCTGCAGCTCCCGTAGATGCCACCACAAGCATATGTTTCAGCAATACTTTTTTAAATTACGTAAATAATCATCTCCTAAAATTTCAGTTTATTTATATAAGTAAGTCATTATCCTGCCCGCTAATTCCTTCTCTTTTAATTATGAACTATTTGGACCAATGCCCCAAAGGTATACCTCCATTCTCCAGATCATAATAACAAACTGTATAATTACCAAAATCCTTTGTATCAAATCCGAGTCGACTAAACATATCTGATTCTCCCTTATTTACCACATAGACGTACCTTGGATTAACTTCATATTCCTGATCCACAAAGTGATATTTACCGAACCCATAGATATCAAGAAACATACTCGGATAATTCTTATACTGTACCGTATCCCGATATTCTTTAGAATCTACTGCAGTCAAATACATTACCTTCGAATAATTAATGCTGTTGGTAACAAAAATCTCAGTATCAAAAGTATCTGCAAATTTAATGGCATCATCCACACCATAGCTGAAATAGTATCCTATCTCTCTTGCATAATCTGTAAAGTAGTATTCGACAAAAGAACAAAAGAAACACAACATAATACCAAGACCAATAATTATAAAATTGTTCTTCATTACTTCCTTCTTAAATAGGGTTGAAATAAAGTATACACCCAATCCCATACATATAGTTAACGGAATAAAGAAATAATTTGCACGGTTTATATTGGTATAGGTCATGCTGGCAACCAGGAAAGATACAACGATTTGATTTAAAATAAACATTTCATAAGAAAACTCTTTTTTTCGACATTTTTTTATGGATTCTTTAATAAGGTATAATAATCCCAACGCTACAAAAGGCAGCCCGAATTTATAAAAAATACCGTACTTCGGAATCACATTCCAAATCAACCCATCATTTTGAGAAATAATAATATCCATTATATTTTTAAATTTATCTATCATACCCTCGAAAGAGAACTCGGAACCTCTGAATCCGATAAGCTTTGGAGCCGTAAAAAAAGGTGTACTGACTGGCTCAATAAAGCCTTTATTAACCAGCAGGAACAGCATTAAAGGCAGAGCCATTAAAAACAGTATAACTCCGGAAACCAGATAGTATTTGTTAAACTTGAATTTCTTTATAATAACGAGGTAAACCAACTGCAAGAAGACTGTTATTGCAGCAAATGGCCAATACAGAGCATAGCAGTAGAGACTCAGCCCATAGTTAATGGCAGAAAGGATAAGAAACTTTGGTTTCTCCAGACCTATGCAAAAAAACAAAGTAGCAAAAAGCATAAAGTGTGGAGCCATGTTACTCTCCAATCCCCAACGTGACATCATAAAATGCCAGGGATTAATTGCAAGAACAAACATGGAGACCAATGCTGCTTTGTTATCGGAAGTTACTTTTTTCACCAGAAAAAAGCATGCTGCAAGAGCAATAGAACCGAGTATTGCCTGAGGCATACGAACACACCAAATATTGTTGCCGAATATGGCAATCCATGGAATCATAAGATATGATGCCAAAGCATTCATACCGCTACCCCAAGTGGTCAGATATACAGGCAAATGATATCCGAAGGAATCCGCCCCTGTTCTCAAAAGACATATTGCCTCATACCCGGCAAAAGCCTCGTCCTGATTTATTCCCGACGGAAATCTGTCAAGAAAGAGAATCCGAAAAAGACCTCCTGCAAATAAAATCACTGAAAACAGTACAATTTGGAACTTAGTCATATCTGAAAAACACGAAAAAAAGGCTTTTTTTTAAATCTATTGCTTTTTTCTTTTTTATTCCCTCTTTGTTTATAGTTTCTATTTCTTCTTTTGGATTTTTTGCTTTAGTCATTATTAGCCTCCTAATTTCATTCTTGCCTTCCCTATTAATTATAACATTATAATAGTATCAAAATTATATAAACTTAGGGCACAAAACACAAGCCCTAAGCAGTATTTAATATATATAAGTACAACAACTATTATATAGCAAATTCTGAAATTATTCCAAGTAAATATTTCTTGTACAGAGCTAAGTCTAAAGAGTTTATCTCTCCGTCTCCATTGACATCAGCTGCTTCTAAACCGTACTCATAATCAAAACTGTCAATAAATCCAAGCAGATATTTTTTTAACAATCCATAATCAATTGAGCTTATTTCTCCATTACCGTCTATGTCACCCACTATAAAACTTTCATCGGGAGTCTTGATAGAAAACGATATATTGTTCACATTAGCTCTCCCATTACTTCTTAATCCCTCAACCATAAATGAAACTTCATTCATATTCCACATTTCCATACCCAAACTCTCCCAAGCTTTAAAGTGTTCAAGGACAGATACTGTCCCACTTGTTCTTTTCGAAGTCCGGATACTATAATACACATAGCGAGTAATTAGTCCAACTGCAATATCAGGTGGTAGAATATATTTATGCTTATAAACTTCATAGGTCGAACCATCAACATTTATCGTTCCCATAAACTCGCTTCCAGATATTACCCAATTCACCGAATTTTCAATTATATAGTATTCCAATATTCTGTTTGATGTAATAAACTTTATTCCATATACACCCATGTATGCATGGTCGTCTGCTTCGAAATCGCAATCATAGTCAACTGTTACTCTTTTAATTTCTTTGAAGCTTTTCTCTATATCAAGTTTTATACCTTTTCTAAAATAAGCATTATTTATATCACTCCACTCACAACTGAATCCACCTTCATCATCGATAATCATAGTTGTGTTACCAACGTCTTTCCAAAGTTCATAGTAGCAGTCATCACCATAAATGGTTTTCGATGACGTAATGACTTCTGAAGCTTGTACATTTACCGAACAAACAAAAACATTAATCAGAATGAAAAAATAACCGCCTTTACCTTTTTCATATTTATTCACTCCTCCCAATATAATTCGTCAAATATGGGCATTTCAAAAAATAGAGATGGGTATTTTATTTAAGCAATAAAGTGATTTGAATAGTATCTGATAACTTGAAAGCGTTCAATCACAAGAACTTTGTTATATAATAGTTGTATAGTTAACTCAAAAAAATGCCTTTTGTCGATATTATATCATAATTTTCTCCTATTTTTATATATATTTATATAATTTTCATCGAAAAAATAATTTCAAACTGAGAACAAAGCATAACAAAAACAATACAAATAGCTATTTAATGTTTTTGGCTTTAAATACAGAGTTATACTTCAAAGTTTTGCTTCTCCCCGCAAAAGGGACAATAATTATAGTTCTTTCTGACCTTTTTGCCACAAACATTGCACAAAGTAGACTTTGAAACAAATCTAGTTACAATAAGGTAAGCAATAAGACTTGACGGTAAATTCAATAATCCGAAAAAGCCCCAAAGCCAATTGCAATCCATAGGGATTTGTTAAGGTTCCTTACTCCTTTTCTAAGCATATCTATAATGCAATAAATCAATAGTGCCACTTGAAAAATTATTATAGGTGCAAAAACTTTAAAATCTCCATCGAACTCATATTGCTGAACATGTGCTTTTCTCATTTTTTATTATTTTGATAGTATGACTCACAAGTTCAAAAAAAGTTCATATCAAAATTAAAAATTTTATGAAAGCCGTAAGGATTATGACAGCAATATAATGTCCTGCTTTAGCAAAGTAGTAAATATTGAATTCAAACTCCCATATAAAACAATTAAAGCATCGTACTTCTAAAAAAGAAGCATGATGCTTTAATTTGCTCTATTTTGGCCTATACCCCAATATCAAGTTTTTTTGAATTTATAATTAATCCTTTTTATTTAAGGATTTTTTATATTCCCTATCTTCACAAGTTCCTAAGATTTTTCATCCGAAATTGGTTTATTTTCAACTGACATTAAATGCTTTTGCGTTTTCTAATTAAAAACCCCATGACCTTTAGAACATTCTAAGGTATGTATATTAACAAAGAAATAATCAGAATCGTTAGGTTCATACATTCTATAAACCTCTATTATTGCAAAGTCGTTATAATTGGCTACATAGACAATTGATAACTGTTTCTTATCATCTTCTGTGAACTTTTCTCCAGTAGCATATTTTTCATAGACAAAATTTTTAGGTCTTTCTTTACCATTTCCCATATGTAAGTACTTCTTATCTATTTTCGTCACAAGTATTTCATACACTTTCCGGATAATTTTGTTAATTTCTTCAGTTGATAGTGTCTGCTGTTTTCCAAACTTCCAGGTAATAAGTTCATTAAAATCATTTGTAAATCCATACTTTTCATGAGCATATCCTGGATAACTATATCTTGTTGTCGCTATGTTTTCAATCATTAACTTATCCTTTGGAACAACAAAAATCATAAGATGAAGTGCCTTACCACCATTATCTGCTTCTATTTTCACTTGGTTTTCAAATACAACATTAATATAGCTTTTTGATGCATCATTCCATGTAGTAATTGATTTAATTGAGTATTTAATAATCCAACCTACACTATTGATATAAGCAAGTCTTTCATAAGTATCTTTCCTAACTTCATCAGAAAGATTGAGTTCCGTTGGATTATTAGTTCTAGAATTAACACTGTTAAAAAAGTATTTCATGTAATCAACACACAGTTTTTCTTCAGGAGTTTTAGGTTCAACAGCATCCCCCAAATTCATATCAACTAAAAATTTCTCATTAAATGTTTCTATAGGAATTAATTCAGCATCCTCATGATTCTTTATAAAATCAATAATAAATTTATAGGACATAATTGTCGCAGAATCACTATCTTCGTTACCGGATAACAGCATTCCGCAAAACTCTCCCTGTGACGTTATAACAGCTCCTCCACTAAAACCGGGTTTGCCATCAGGAAGATTAAGGTCTATAAAATAATCTCCATATACTGTTTTCCTATCAGGATTAACTACATAACCATTAATAATTTGATATTGACCATCAGCATACCCTTGTACAACTATATCCTGACCTTTATCCAGTTCATAAGCAGCATTGCGATAATCTATTATAGGGTAATCTATAGCTGTATCCAATTCAAGAATTGCAATATCCCTATTAGCATCATATCCTCGTACACCAACAACAGTAGAAGTTTGCGTTGGAGTTTCTATTAAAATATCATCAATATTTATCATTGAATGAAAAGCTGTAACTATAGTAGTTGGACTGATTAAAAATCCTGATGCCTCCCCCATCATTCCATTCTTGTGGTTTATAGTAATTTTAACAGAATGATTTATTTGTGGGTCATTGTATTTTCTATTTTCATCATCCAACTCGGTTCCTGATTCCCCAAACATTTCTCGAAGCTGTTTAACTAATTGAGCATCAATTTTTTTCATTTCTTCTTCATATAATTGTTCATATAATTCTTTATCATAATCTGAATAGCTAGATTTATCTGTACATCCAGCTATAAAAAAAATAAGAGTAAAAACTATTGTTATGCAAATAATTCTCTTCATTATACCCAACCTCACAATCTTTATAAATTTAATTCTACAAACTAGGATAATTGATAAATATGTGCAGATAATTATATCATAAATTTTGTGAAAATGAAATATTGAATTAACATTTAACAAATTAGTTGATAAACTCGTTGATTGTCTCCTTTGTCAATATCAGTTTTTCATGTTAAGCTGTTTTTAAGCATCTACTATAATCTATTATAAAGGTGCTGCTCAAAATATTTATATTATTTTGAAGCAGCACCTTCGTAAGTTTTTCATTTATATACTAATGCCCAGTTTAGCACCTTGATAAACGGCATCGGTGATATTTCCGGTTTTAGCTGCATCTCCAATGACATGTATTTTCTTGCCGGTTTTCTTAAGCGGCTCTTCCAATGGATTATAGGATTTTGACCCTACAGCAAGGATAATAGTGTCGAATCCATGCAAAGTTTGTTCAACACCGTCCCTTTCCACCGTAACAGTGCCTTTGGAAAGAGCTTTTACTTTGGTGTTTGTCATAATATTAACCCCGTATCTGTTTAATCTCTGCTGAGTTAAATATCTAATATCGGGATGCTCTTCTTTTGCGATTTCATCCCTCATCTCCACAATGGTCACCTGTCGGTTTTGATTGGCAAGCATTTCTCCTGTTTCAACTCCTACTTGCCCTCCACCGATAATTATTACTTTATCGCCGGCCAATACCCTTCCTGCCAGTATATCAATGGCTTGTACCACCTCTGCATCGTCTATTCCTTCAAATGCAGGACGGATTGGAACACCGCCTGTTGCTATAACTATTTCGTCAAAATCGGCAACCGTTTCTAAAGTTGCCTCTATCCCGAATTTATAATCAACACCGTACTTTTTGCCTAAAGTCATATAGGCTTGAACTGTTCTTAAGAGTTCCTGCTTGTAAGGCGGCCTTGCACCGAATACAATTTGACCACCGGGCCGGTCTGCCTTATCAAATACTGTAACCGAATGTCCCCGTTTTGCAGCTACCCAGGCTGTTTCAAGTCCGGCAGGACCTGCACCGATAATTGCAATTCGTTTCAGCTTATCCGCAGGAACGAATTTTAGAATTCCTTCTTTTCCCGTAAAAGGATTATAGGTGCAGGACACACCATTATCCCATTCATCACGACCGCCTGCTCCTGCACATCTTTGGAGACATGCTACACAAGGAATAATTTCATCCACCCTGTTTTCCTTCACTTTGATTGGGAATTCGGGGTCGGCTAAGGAAGTTCTCCCCACTGCTACAAGATCTGCCGAACCCGAAGCAATAATATCTTCAGCAATATACGGATCTACTATCCTTCCGGTAACGATAACCGGAACATTAACCATCTCTTTAATAAATGCAGAATTTGCAGCGTTGAATCCGGGCGGTATTGCCTGGGGAGCCAAAGTTTTATAGCTTGTTCCATAGGCACCTCCAATGGAAACATTAATTGCATCGGCTCCCGCTTCTTCCAACATTTTAGCCGCAGTTCTGGCCTGCCTTACTCCCCAGCTGTCATGCTCCGATTCTTCCGCACTGATTCTAATACTAACCGGAAAATCCTTACCGCACTTATCTTTTATTCTCTTTATGATTTCGGTGGGAAATCTCATGCGGTTTTGGAAGTGTCCTCCGAATTCATCTATTCGTTTATTGGAATAAGGGGACATAAACTGTGCGATAATGTATTGATGAGCACCATGAAGTTCTACACCGTCGTATCCAGAGTTTTTTGCTCTCACAGCCGCATCTGCAAACTTGTCAATCAATTGATATACTTCCTCAGTTGTCAATTCCCTTGGAATTTCTTTATTTGATGGACTGGCCACAGGAGAAGGTGCAACAGGCTGCTTTCCCGTAACCATGGAATAGGACAGACGACCGGCATGATGCAACTGGCAGAAAATAATTCCGCCATGTTTATGGACTTCCTCTGTCAATTTCTTATGCCCCGGTATAAATGAATCGTCCCAAATACCCAATTGACCCGGCATAGCCATACCGACAGGGTCAATGCATGTAAACTCTGTAATAATTAAACCAAAGCCTCCTTTGGCCCTGGCTGCGTAGTAATCAATGGTGCGTTGGGAAACTTGCCCGTTGGGTTCTGCCAAGTGTGCTCCCATTGCCGGAACAATATAGCGATTCTTTAATTCCACCTTACCAATTTTTATAGGTGACAGTGACTTTGCAAAGCTCATACTATCTCTCCTTTCCATTTATTTTGATAAACTGCTGATTTACCATATCTTCATTATTATTTGCAAAATATATAAATTACATTTAGAGTCTGTTTTTCAATGTTATTTAAAAAACCTTTACTTTTTCTTCTGACTTTTTATTCAGATAC
>Ga0209508_1000247_pt1 | contig 63131 bp, 57 predicted proteins | sample AD_UKC129_MetaG_FD_184427 | JGI IMG/M metagenome (GOLD analysis project Ga0209508, IMG submission 184427) | Active sludge microbial communities of municipal wastewater-treating anaerobic digesters from Canada - AD_UKC129_MetaG (SPAdes) (version 2) | ecosystem: Engineered > Bioreactor > Anaerobic...
TAGGGACTGCAAAAGTGACGAAGGCAAAGTGGCTTGAACGAAGTGAAAGCCAGCGTCTTTAGGCGCTGGCCGGTAACACGCCCTTATAGGGCTGAGCAAACCACCCGTTTTACGGGTGGTCATGATTTATTTATATAAAATAACATATTTAATTGGAAATATTTTGTGTTGTAGGAAAATGGAGAGGCGATAAATAATAAAAAATATTGACAAAATATAACAAATGTGTTAATGAGTATTTACATGCAAAATTTTTAATTTGACGTCAAATTAGATTATATAAAAAATTTCGATAAAGCTTTGAATTCTTCAGCAACTTAGTTATGGTCAAGCTAAAATTACTGACCCGGACAATGCAAATACCTATTGGACAGGTATCTTTGACGCAGATACTCATGCAATAACATATAAAAAATATGATAAAAAAAATAGGGGATAATCATATAACAATAAGCTGTAGTATGCTACATTTTATAAAATGTAGCATACTACAGTTTATAAAAGGTGGGGGACAATATGAAATCAAGAAAAAAGATAATATGCATATCAATTGTAAGTATATTATTATTGAGTTTATGTATTGTACTATTGTTAACTGGAAATAACGACACAGTTTTAAGAATTGGAAAGTATTATTTGGAGAACGACAAAGAAGCTTCCTGTATAAATATTATTAATGAAAATGAAATTAAATTTGAGAACTTTGATTACGATTATCTGGCCAGTCGGTTTGTTTTAGAAGATACGGAAGTAACTGGTTCTAATATAAAGGAGAGCCTGCAGAAAACATTAAAATATTCATTAGAAAAAGATGGTAATATGATAGATATTTGTGTCCAGGTAACAGAATATTCAGGAGCACTATTAAAATATTCACCTTATAAAAAAACTATAGATTTTCTCGATCAAACCTTCTATTATAGTGAGCATTAGGGAAAATATATAACTTGAGGTATTTATTATGATTGAAATTATAAATGTTTCCAAGAAATTTAATAGTTCTGGAGAAGGAAATGAGTTTTGGGCGCTTAAAGATATCAACTTAACAATAGAAACAGGTGAATTTGTAGCAATTGTAGGCAGATCCGGAAGCGGGAAATCGACTCTTATGAATTTGATAGGAACGTTAGATAAGCCGACTTCAGGAAATATATACATAGATAAAGAAGATATCGTAAACATGACAAATCAAAAAAAGGAATTATACAGAAATCAAAAAATGGGATTCATATTCCAGGCCTTTTATCTGGAGCCAACTTATACGGTATATGAAAATGTTGAGATGCCTATGCTTATTAAAGGTGTAAGTCATAAAGAGCGCAGGAAAGCGATTGAGGAAAGCCTGTCAAAAGTCGGATTATTGCATAAGGCTTATGAAAGAGCTAAATTCCTATCAGGAGGCGAACAGCAAAGAGTGAGCATAGCACGAGCGTTGGTAAACAATCCGGGAATTATATTGGCAGATGAGCCTTGTGGAAACTTAGATTCCAATAACAGCAATCAAGTTATGAATATACTTGCTGAACTTAATTTGGAAGGTAAGACCGTAATAATGATTACTCATAACATGGAAGATGCCAATAAGGCAAAGAGAATTATTACAATTTATGATGGAAAAATTATTGGAGATAGGAAATTGAAATATGTTTAAAATGGCATTGCTTGAAATTAGGACTTTGTGGAAACAATTTGTTTGCATAATATTAATTATTTCTTGTGTATATTCCATCGTTTTAACGATGCTTAATGTGGCTCTGAAAGGGACAGGCCAATTCAATGAAATAATTGATGGTATGTATTCAAAGGGTACTGCTGTAGAGTTCACAAATATCCCGGAATTGAAACATGATTTGTTTTATGATTTTAGTGTAGATAATATTATGTATTTTTTAAGAAAAGAGGAAAAAATCAAAGAAAATAATTGGTATAAAAAATATCAGATGAAAGTAAACTTACTATCAGGACAAAATTTTTATATTTTAATACCATACTGTTAGATATGTGGGGAAGACCTATAGATGATTATACTTTTTTGTTGAAGGACAAAGATGGCGTTATGAAGACAATAGCAAGGATTATTTATGGATAAGTAACAGTTGCAGTAAAGAGTACAATATTAATATTGGAGATTCAATTAGGTATTATATAGATGATAATAACTATATAAGTGTAACAGTAAGAGGTATATTTGATAAGAGAACTGCTGAAAATGGCGGATACACTATGGATGCTATTCTACCTGTTTCAATCGGTGAAAGAATAGCTAAAATGAAAGGTATTTCTATTTCTTATAACGCAATAGGTACGTTGAGATATGTTACTCGTTATCCAAAGCTGCTTGAGTTTTGCAATGAAAATGGAATCGGTATATCCGGAGTGGAAGATTATGCTGTTGGCTTAATAAACACTGCATCTATGATAAACACGACATGTCTTACAATAGCATTTTTATTGATTGTATGCGTCGTTGGAGTGGTATTCATATTGTTAAGTATTGTAATAAAGCTCAGGGAAAAGCATATAGCAATAAGCAGGGCTCTTGGAATTTCTATTTTAAAAATATCCTTTGTTTACATGATTGTCATTGAATTAATTACAACTTTTTCGATTTTAATTTCGCAATTTATTTCACAACGGCTAAATGGTATTTTGGAAGATAATTTGATAAAAATACTGGATTTAGATCGCTTTTACCTAGAAAGTTCAATTAGTACATTAATTATAGTTTTAGTTACTACCAATATTCTGTTTGCATTCTTTTTCATATTATTGACGAAGAAGATGGCAAAGTTAAATATTATTGCTTTGTTAGGCAGGGGATAAAGATGAAGCTGCACCTATGTTTAAAATTGGCTGTACGAAATATTGTAAATCAAAAGAGAGTTTTTTTAATATTCTGATAGGATTTGGAATAATATCTTTTATAATTGCTTCAAATCTGCTTTATTTAATTGTGATTAATAATAGTATTCACAATTTAGAGCAGAACTCCATTTCTAAAAACTACTTGACACTGAATTGCGACAGTAATGACGTATCTTGGGATGTGCTGGATAGAGTGAAAAATTTAGAAGGAGTAAATGATATTCAGGTAAGTGCTGATGATTCGTTAAGTTCATATACAAAGAAGAATAATAAAGATGCAAAAGTTAGTGGATATATTCCAATAGAGGAAAGCTGCTTGCTTATTGGAGATAATTTGTATTATGGTAAATCTATAAATGACGTTTCATTGGAAAAGAATGCTTTGACTTTTCAAGAGATGATTTTACGTTGTGATGTGAGTTTTATGGTTGAAAACTATAGCAAAATTTCTTTGAATGAGCTTCAGGAGTACAAAAACAAATTCGGTAAAGATGAAAGTCCTTTTTTGTATGGAAATGAGCCAAATTTTGAAAATGAAATTGCAGTATCGGATTATTTTTTGAATAGATATAATATATCGAAGGAAAGTTTTAAGTCTTTGATCGGTTCAAATATTACTATATATCATGTATCACCTGATGGATTGACTCAGCCGACGCTAAAAGATGTTAAATTAACAGGTATTATAGACTCCCGTTTTTTTACGATAAGCAGCAGAAAAAATACACCTCAGGTACTTGTTACATTAAGCGAGGATTTTCCTTTTGACATATATAGAATAAAAATATTTTTAGATAGCTATGATAGTGTTGAAGAAAAAAAGAAAAAGTCGAAAATACGTTGATGATGTCTGTGAATTACGATTCATCCAACCTTATAACGAGAAAAAATCTATATATGCAAAAAAATGTGATTTTCCTTATATTTACTCTTATTTTTACAGTACTTGTAATAGCAGGAGTTGTTTATGTATTTAACATATATTTATACTATTTTTTTGAGAGAAAATACTATATAGGAATAACAAAAGCTATTGGGCTTTCGGATAAAAGTTTAGTGCGTATTCTTTTATTTGAGTTATTTATACCGAATTTTACAAGTCTGCTATTTGGTGGAGCAATATCGTTCTTAACAGTAAATTTCTTTTTGGGTAAAGTGTATCCTGTAATTGGAACGGAATATACTATTAAAATGATAGACATTTTAAAAGCTCTATCACTTACTTTCTGCATAAATACTGCAATTAGTCTTTTGCTGGTGTTTTCAATAAAAATATATATCAGTCGCAACTCTATATTGAGTCTTATGCAATAAAGCTACATTTCTAGCAGACATTTATCTAGGTATAAATTTTTTAAATTTAAATAAAAATATTATAAAATTATATAAGGATGAATTTACCATAAATTAGTAGTTTTGTGTTTAGAAAAGGCTCACAAAATTTATTTTAAATTTATAGTAGAAATCAAGGTTAAATTTGGAAAAATAAATATTGCATATTTCTTTTGACTTGTTTAATAATAAAGGACAGACAATTTCGTATTTTTTGTTTCTTTCAAAAGTGTTAATATATTCCAACATATATTTGCTCAAGCAAAGCTGAAATTTTCTTCCTTTTATTGATGAAATTTTCTTCCTTTTATTGAGTTTATGATTGTTATTTATAATGAGTTTTCATTTTTCCATGAGTACTTTGAACTGATAAAGCTTTTTATCTGTGCTAATGTATAAAATTACTAGCTTATTGTCTGTGTATTAAAAAGGGTGAAATGAAAAAGCCAGTTGATTAAAGGCTTGTCAACTGGCGTTTGATTTCATTTTGACAATTTACCTAATTATATTAGTCTTTGAATTCTTTCCCTTACCTTTGTTTCTCCCATAATCTGTTGAATCTCCCATAGGTCCGGTGAAGTGCTGCGGCCAACAAGAGCTATTCTGATAACGGTGCTCACATCACCTACATGGCCCTTATACATTTCGGGGTTTTTCTTATAGTCTTTCGGCTTTGCAGCATATCCGTTGGCAACGGCTATATCCCTTACTTTGTCAAACCATTGGGTCTGGTCGTCATTATGGTTATAAGTTTCCAAATAAGCCTTCAATATATTTTTAGCTTCTTCTTCAGTTATATTTTCAGGGTATGGGTCTTCTATTTTAAAATATTCGTCAAAGAAATAACTGATAAACTCAAAAATTTGTTCGCAGTATATCAGATCTTTACGCGGTTTGTCGGAATTTCTTCCTACTGCCAGCAGTTTTGTTACAGCATCTTTATGCTCAGTTAAAAGAGTTACTATTTCCTGCTTATATTGCTTAGCCCAATTTAGAAGAAAATCATATATTTCTTCTGCAGGAATCTTAGCCATGACGTTTTTGCTTATATCATTCAATTTGTTTAAGTCGAACAGAGCACCGGAATTGCTCATTTTTTCCAAACTAAAGGGAAAATCGAATATGCTGGCATCAGGGTTTGCAATACGCCATTCTTCGAAATTGGAATTTAAAATTGTCATGAGATATTCCCTTACTGTTGCAGGGTGATACCCCAATTTCATATAATACTCCAATCCCAATTCGGGGTCTTTTCTTTTGGAAAGCTTTCTCTTTACCCCTTCATCTATCTTCATCAAATGAGCTGTGTGGCAGTAAACGGGATGTTCCCAGCCTAATGTTTTAAAAAGTTCATAGTGTATAGGCAGGGTTGAAAGCCATTCCTCTCCTCTTACCACATGGGTAACTCTCATCAAATGGTCATCCACCACATGGGCAAAATGATAAGTGGGAATACCGTTTGCTTTGAGGATTACAATGTCCTGATTGTTTTCAGGCATTGAAAGACGGCCTCTTATAGCATCGTCAATTTCGAAATTAACTTCCGGATTTCCCAGTGATTTAAAACGAAGTACAAAGCTCTCATTGTTATCTAAATGTTTTTGTATATCTTCCAAAGACATATCTCTGCATTTTGCCCATTTACCGTAATAACCGGTAGTTACATTTTGGGATATCTGTTCATTCCTTATTTGCTCCAATTCTTCCTCGGAACAGAAGCAGGGATAGGCTCTGCCTATTTCAACCAAATATTTGGCAACAGTCTGGTAAATTTCTGCACGTTTACTTTGATAATAGGGACCGTAGTTGCCTATTTCACCATCAACACTTGCTCCTTCATCAAATTTTAAACCGAAGTACTCCAGGGAAGAAATTATAAGTTCTACTGCACCTTCCACTTTACGTTTGTCGTCAGTATCCTCTATACGAAGCATAAAAATTCCGTTGCTTTGACGGGCTAAACGTTCATCTACAAACGCACCGTAAAGATTGCCAAGGTGTATAAAACCAGTCGGGCTTGGTGCAAGTCTTGTAACTTTGGCACCTTCACTTAAATTCCTATTTGGAAATACAGTCTCTTCATAATAAGATATTGACTTAGTAATGTTTGGAAAAAGTAAATCAGCTAACTTTTTACAGTCCATATTTTTACCTCGCGTTTCATTGTAATTAAAATTAAAGACGGCCTATTTGTCAACTTAACAAAAAACCGCCTGTTTTGTATCTTTATCAATTAAGAATATTAAATACAATTATATTGGCTTACCTTATTTTATATCAAAACAATGGTTCTTATTTACAATTGAATATTATACAACGAAAATGTAAATTTATCAATAATAATAGTATTATTACTCAACAATCCTATATTCCCAATAAGCATGGTTTGACCATTTTGTTCCTTTAGTTACAAATGTGTAATCTTCGTTGTTATATTTTGAAAAATATAATTTGTTGCCATATTTGTTAAGGTCCCAATAGAAAACCTTGAGCTGGTTTTGAAAATTATCCACCATCTCTTCATTTCCGATTCCCACTAAGCATCTATAGGATGGAAGGCTGTCTCCCCATATTTCCACAGACAGAGTTTTTTCTTTGCCGATATAATTTTCAAATTCATCGGTTGTAAGTGTGGTACCGGAAGGAGGTGTCCGGTATATATTACCGGTATCGTTAAACTTAATATTTCTGCCATAGGTTTTGCTTGTCGGAAGCATGCAGACATAAGACGTTCCCACAAAAACATCTTTTATAAAGTCAAAATCGGTGTAGAGGTCAATTCTTGACGGTTTTATAATATATGTTCTCCTGACAGAGGCATATTTAGTTTGGTCGTTCAGTGTAAGATATGTATCTTCAATTATTTTAAGTTCCTCAACTGTCTCTTTTTGACCTGTACTCAAGGAAAACTCCTTATTTTTTATATTGTCATACAACTTGAAACTTTGCAGTATTTCATTGTAATGACTTCCTCCGGAGAATTGATAGGGGGTATTTACATTGTCGGTTACTCTCAGGACATATTCCCAGTCCGATGAGCTTCCGGCTAAAAGAATAGCATCTTTTGACGGAATCTGATTGTCTTTTGAAAGATACCAGCTGCGCAGATTCCATGTTCCGTTGCTTTTATTTTCAATTCGTATAAAACTTTTTTTGCCGTTACTCATAGAAAAATAGATATCAATGTTTTTCTGGTCTTTCCTCAGTACTGTAAGTCCATTGTTGGGTTTGGCAGCAGTTGATGGAGTAGGAGTGGATGGTTGGACAGCGATAGATGGTTTGGCGTGTACTGCGGATTTTACGACGGCGGCAGATTGGGGAAGAGAATATATGCTGGTAAAGGGTGCAGTATTGTTGTTTTTTGAAGAACTATATTTTAAAGCTTGTATATTTGTATAACTTGCTATTCTGTTAATGTTGGCGCTAAGCAATAAACTTGCTGTAAAAATAAACAAAATTATATAGCGTACTGCTTTTTTCTCATTTCAGGATCTCCCTTTTATGTCATTGTATTTTGTTAGTTACAAAATATTATCATTTGCTGCATGAATTGTAAAGTTTGTACTAAAAAAATAATACAGGTGATAAAAACGCATAATAAGGATATATATTAATTCTTTACAAATTAGAAAAATATTATAAGTGGAAATTTATAGGTATGAAGTGTAATTCAGAGTTAATTGCATTTTATTATATGTAATATTTAGATATATGGGCAGTTTATAAAAATTGACTGAATTTATTGAACTTAACTATAAAATATAGTATATTGAATTTTAGTATATTTAAATGAAGGACTTTTTATCTTACATATATCATGGAGAATAAGGGTTGAAAATTAGGAAGGGAATATGTAATGGGAAATATTTTTGACTTTTTCAATTATAACAAACCCGGTCCGGGCGTACCTAAAGATGAGCCGCCAAAACCGAGGATTGTAGTGTTTTTTCAAATTTATTTCGACAAGTTTTGGGATCTCATGAAACTTAATCTTATGTTTTCATTTTTTAATATACCGGCTTTAATACTAGTATATTTTTTGTTTTCGTTATTTTTTAGTTCTGTGAAAAGTTCTTTAACAGAAGATGGGACTTTCTTCAGTCTTGTTTTATTTACTTCCATCAGCTCAGTGTTTCTAAGTGTTCCGGTTATTACAACAGGACCTTCTCAGGCCGGTTTTACATTTGTTTTGCGGAATTTTTCAAGGCGTGAGCATGTCTTTCTTATGTCGGATTTTAAAGAGAATATTGGAAAAAACTTTAAACAAGCCCTTGCAATATGCATGATTGATTTTTTTGTAGTTCTTTTCCTGTTAGTTGACATTTATATTTGCATAAATTCGGGTATGGACAGATTACTGGCACATTTAATGATATACATTATCATATTTGTTTTGATTCTGTTTTTAATGATGCATTTATATATTTATCCCATGCTTGTGACTTTTGAACTTTCGATAAAGCATATTTATAAAAATGCCTTGATTTTTGCAATAGCAAAATTTCTACCGAATCTGGGGATTCTGCTGTTGTGCTTTGCGATCTCGGCATTGCCTTTTTTGATATATCTTCCTGCGGCAATATTGTTGTTCCCGATTATTACATTGAGTACTGTTGGATTTATTACAAACTTTTATGCTTTCCCGACACTGGAAAAGTATATGATTAAGAAAGAATAAGTATTTATAGGGCTTAGTATTATTTTTTAAAACGGATAAAATACTGCAAAGCACTGACTTTGCTTTTTTTATTATTTATGATTTAGTATAAACAGTGGAGGTTATTGAAAAATGTCCGGTGTACTGATGGATAGATCAAAACCTGATTCAGAAGAGGATAAATGGGTAGGGACCTGGGCGACTGCACTGCAGCAGGTTGAAGAGTCCAATATGCCTCCGGAACCGGGACTTTCAAACAATACCCTGCGCCAGGTAGTTCGTGTCTCATTAGGTGGAAATCGAATAAGAGTAAAGTTTTCCAATGAATATGGGAATTCGGAACTTGCTTTGAATTTAGTACAAATAGCTGTATCATCGGGCAAAGGAAAAGTAAAATCGGGAACTGAGAAATTATTGACCTTTGAAGGGAAAAAATCTGTTACAATTCCGGCAGGTGGAACCGTTACATCCGATACTGTTGATTATTGTTTACCTAAACTTACGGATATAGCTATTACAATTTATTTTGGAAATGCGCCTACTGTCCTGACAGGCCATCCCGGTTCAAGGACAACATCCTATATACTGCCCGGAAATGGGATTGACAGTTTGAATATGTCGACAGCTGTGGCTACAGAACATTGGTATATAATAGCTGGAATAGACGTTATTACATGTGCTTCATGCAATGCAGTTGTTGCATTGGGGGACTCAATTACCGATGGAAGAGGCTCTACAACGGATATGCAAAACCGATGGACTGATAATCTTGCTAAACGTCTGCAGGCAAATACTGCTACAGCGGGTATTGGAGTACTTAATATGGGAATAGGCGGAAATACTGTTTTGCAAGGAGGATTGGGGCCAAGTGCCGTTGAGCGGTTTGAAAGGGACGTACTTTCACAAAGTGGTGTCCGTTATTTGATAATATTTGAAGGGGTCAATGATATAGGAATAAACAATAATTTGAAAGTAACAACAGATTTGATAAATACCTATAAGAGCTTCATAGATAAAGCCCATGCCAATAATATTCTGGTTTATGGTGCAACAATTTTACCCTTTGGGGGATCGCAATATGATAGTGCCATTAATGAGCAAGCTAGGCAGACGGTAAACGACTGGATCAGAACTTCAGGGGAATTTGATGCTGTGATAGATTTCGATGCAGCTTTAAGAGATACGAAGGATTTTACAAGACTTAAGGAAATCTATGACAGTGGTGACCATTTGCATCCAAATGCTGAAGCTTATAAAAAGATGGCTGAAATTGTGGATCTTGATTTATTTGCAAAAAATGACCGATAATATTTATGAAAAGTATTCCAAGTATATTGTTTTTTACATGAGAATGAATATAAATTTGGAGTGTGAATATCTGAAGGTCAAAGTATTTAAAACGTAATATAAAAATTGTTAGCTCATAAAGGGTGATATTGGATGAAATATGATATTGTTGGAATTCGGGAAAACAAAGAATATCTTATTAAAGCTATTGATTTTTTTACTGAAAAATGGGGCATTGAAAGAAGAATTTATGAAGACTGTCTTAGCAATAGTATTACTACACAAAGTCCTTTGCCAAGATGGTTTTTAATGCTGCATAACGGCGAAATAATAGGAGGTTATGGCTTGATAACCAATGATTTTATAAGCCGTCAGGATTTATTCCCTTGGCTGTGTGCTCTATATATTGAGGAGAAATACAGAGGCAATGAATTAGGGGCAAAACTTTTGGAGCATGGAAGGATTGAAGCGGCAAAATTGGGATATAAAAAAATATATCTTTGTACTGACCATGTGGGTTATTATGAAAAATATGGCTGGTCATGCATAGGCAAAGGCTTTCACCCCTGGGGTGAGGAGTCAAAGATATATGAACACGATACAATACAAACACAATGTGAATGAGTTTTTTACGAACAATATTAAAAAATCCAATTCTGTGGTATAATTTTTCCATAAGTTAAGCAATATTCGGATAGGGATTTATTACATATAAGATAAAGAGCATAGATAAAGTTATTTTTATCTTTTGCCGGGTACAGGTATGCCTATGTACTTGATTTACTGGTTTTAAAAGGTGTTAGCTGCTATTAATATTTAAGACGAATTGATGGCAATTACAGAAGCACTGATTGGGGTTCCTATTTATGGAATGTATTAAGAATTACCAAGTCGTGAAAAAGAGACAGAAGATAATATAAAACGGAACTTTGAAAAAAACGATATAATAATTGATTGCCTTGTTTTGAGAGGGGGATTTCTGAATGGATAAAAACAATAGACCTGTTGGAAGACAAAAGCGTATTGGCTCCGGCAGAGGAGATGTCTATAAACGCGGCAGTGGACTTGGAAGCGGACCTGTAGGCAATCCGGGAGGTTATTCCGATAGGAGAAGCACGTCAAGAGGCATAAGAGGATCGCGTTATAACTCGGGAGGATATTATTCAGGAAAGAAAAGAAAGTCCTCGAGCGGGTTGACTGCTTTGATAGTTCTGTTGGTTATTGCTTACTTGGGATATAGTTTTTTTACCGATTTATTCGGTGGCAATTCTGATACTGCGTCAAATAATAATTTACAGTCTCAAACATCCAATTATTTCAATACATATGACAAAGGGGAATATCCGGTTGACACTTCCGTTTCAAAACTTGCCCGGGCAAAGCGTACAGTGTTGAAGGGCGATGGAAAGGACACAGCAACCGTAATGATATATATGTGCGGTACGGATCTTGAGTCAAGAAGCAGTATGGCTACTTATGATCTTCAGGAGATAGCAAAGGCCAAGATATCCGATAACGTAAATATTATTGTTGAAACTGGAGGAACATTGAAATGGCAGAATAGTTTTGTAGACAGTAAAACCAATCAACGATTTAAAGTGACTAAAGATGGTTTTAAGTTGATAGAAAAAAATCTTGGAAAAAAGTCCATGGTTGTTCCCGATACTCTAGCCGACTTTATCAAGTATTGCAAAGAAAACTATCCGGCAGACAGATACTTGCTTATTTTGTGGGACCACGGCGGAGGTTCCCTTAGCGGATTTGGATATGACCAGCACTTTCCCAACGATGGGATGACTTTGGATGAATTGGCTGTGGCATTAAAAAAAGGTGGTTGCACCTTTGACTTTATAGGTTTTGATGCGTGTCTGATGGCAACCCTTGAAACGGCAATAGTTTTGGAACCCTATGCAGACTACATGATTGCTTCGGAAGAAGTGGAACCCGGTATAGGATGGTACTATACAGGTTGGATAACTGCGCTTTCTGAAAATCCATCCATACCTACCGTTGAACTGGGTAAAAAGCTAATAGATGATTATGTAAAGGAAGTTAAACAGAGAACACCTCGTAGTCAGGCGACTCTTTCACTGATTGACCTTGCAGAGTTGAAAGGTACTGTACCATCAGCCTTTGAAGCTTTTGCAAAATCAACAAGACAACTAATTGATTCGGGTAATTATAAAGTTGTTTCGGATGCCCGCTCCGATACTAAGGAATTTGCAAAATCTTCGAAAATAAATCAGATTGATCTTATTCATTTTGCCGAAAACTTAGGAACTGCAGAAGGAAAAGCTTTTGCCAAGGCACTTCGCGGGTGTGTTAAGTATAATCGCACATCTTCAAATATAACAAATGCAAACGGAATATCAATTTATTTTCCGTATAATAATCTCAAAAAGCTTAACTCAATGCTTGATACCTATGAGCAGATAGGAATTGATGACGAATACAGCAAGTGCATTAAAAGCTTTGCCAGTGTGGCTGCCGGAGGACAAATTGTTTCTTCCGGAAGCAACAACATGCTTGAAATTTTGTTGGACGGTCTTACAGGAGGAACACAAAACCAAAGCTCAAATCAGTCTTCTACTATTTCAATAGAGAGTTTATTAAATGAATTTTTGTCCAGTGGAGATTACAGCAGTATCACAGGTCTTATTGGAGAGTCATTGGGATGGCTTGATGTTGATCGTATAAAGGCTTCTGTAGACTACTATAAAAAGAACAGGATTGAAGCGAAGGATTTGAAAATAACCAAAAAGAACGGACAAAGAGTTCTTGAGCTTTCGGAAGAACAGTGGGGGCTTGTCCAGAATATAGAGCAGAATGTTTTTATAGATGATGGGGAAGGCTTTATAGACCTTGGGCTTGATAATGTATTTGAGTTTAATGATGATGGCGACCTTATAATGGAATATGACGGCACATGGCTTGCATTAAACGGTAACATAGTGAGCTACTACATGATAAGTGAGGACCGCTACGGAGACAATTACACCATAAAAGGACGTGTACCTGCTTTATTAAACGGCCAGTTGGTGGATATTATACTTATGTTTGATAATGAGAACCCTTATGGGACGGTTTTGGGGGCACAGATAAAGTATGATACTTTGACACAGACCGAAACATTGGCAAAGGGTCTTATTGATATTAAAGCCGGTGATAAAATTGATTTCTTATGCGATTACTACACTTATGACGGGCAATATAAAGATACATATTACCTTGGAAAGCAGTACACCGCTACAGGTAGTTGGGAAATAGAAAATTTATCATTGGGCGGAAGAAAGTATCAGATGACTTATCGTATAACGGATATATATAACAATAAGTTTTGGACACCTTCTGTTACCAATTGAGTTTACCGTTTCCATAAGAAGGCGGATTAATTTGTAAAGGAGGACTGCAATGGGAGACTTGTCCAAGTTGCCGAACATTGGGGCAATATGCGAGAAAAGGCTGATCCGGGTGGGAATAAAAAGTACTGAAGACCTGAAAAGGATCGGAAGCAGGGAAGCATTTATCAAACTGTATTTATCAGAAGAAGATACTTGCTTTAATACTCTTTGTGCTTTGGAAGGAGCTATTCAGGGAAAAAGGTGGCATGATTTGTCCGATGAAGAAAGAGCCGATTTGAAAAAAATTTATATAGAAGTAACAAAGAATATAAAAGAAGATTAATGATGATAATAATTGAAAATTAAATGTGATTCGTATTTTTAAATAGTAAAAAAGATTTGCAAGAATAATTGGATATTACCGAAGAATATTCCAACAGATACTTATGTTTATTTACATTATGTGTTTATTTAACATAATGTACAGTGAATAATGTTAAATTGGCAGTAATTTTTGGTTTTGATAATTTACATACGGTTATAAAATCGGCAAGTTATTTTCGGTAATACTCCTATGATCTGTTTTGCAGTCTTTTTTATATTTGTGGCATATCTAAAATTAAGTTCTTTTTTCTTAAGTATTATATTCAGGTAACATATCTCAATATTTCCTTTAAGCACTTCTTTTAAGAGGTTTCCAACAAATTAGACAATCAAAATGAAATAGGAAATATGTATATTTATTGCATAAGTTTAATAGACTTATAAAGTGTTTACTAATTTTATAAATCAATATAAGCAAGGAGGGAGTGCCCTTTTGATTACAAATACCGTACTGGCATGTTATATGTTCACACCTAAATTTAAGGAGATATTGGTCTTTGTAATTAAAGCAGGAGAAAGAATCCGTAAGAGTACTTTAATGAGGGGAAATTCCAATTGGATTAGTCTTACAGGGTGTTTGGAAAACTTAAACCTATTTATTAAACATAAAATAACAAGAGAGGTAATGGAATGGCACAAAGGATTGTTTTAAACCCTGTTGCGAGAGTTAGCGGATTTATACAGGTTGAAGCTACAATTGACAATAATAGAGTAGTGAAGGCCAGATCAAAAGGATTCCTTTTTAAAGGAAGTAAAAAAGTACTAAGCGGCAGAAACCTATTTGATGCAGTTTACTCAAAACAGGGAATATGTGGAGTTTGCTCAACTGCGTACTCTGTAGCATTATCTCTTGCATTGGAAAATTCAATTGGAATTTATCCGTCTCAGCAGGAAAGATACCTCAGAGATATTGTCCAAGGTTGCGATTTTCTTCAAAACCATATAAGGCATTTTTATCAATATACTTTGACTGATTTTGTGAAGCTGCCAGAAAATATGTCTTTATGGGAAGCTGAGTGTGAAGATTTCAGGCTTCCGAGAAATAAAAACTGTGAGATTGCTGAACATTATTCCGAGTCGCTTAATATTGTAAGAAGTATACAGGAATTACCGGCTCTGTTAGGTGAAAAGGTATCGAATAGCAATCGAATTTTTGCCGGAGATGTTACAAAGGATAAGATTACAGCAATAAAATCTTTTTTGCATAGAATCAGGCAATTTATAACAGAGAAAATGATACCCGATGCCTTTACTATTTCACATTACTATAGCGATTATTATAAAATTGGCAGCGGTTGCTGTAACTTCCTTACTTATGGTTGCTTTCACGGATATAAAGAATTTGGAACTCTATATGTAAAACCCGGAGTGTATATAAAGGGAAAAGAAAGTGCTTTTGATTCAAGTAAAATAACAGAGGAAACCGATTATTCCTGTTATCTTGATAAAGAGGGAATCTACAGAGCAATGGATATGATTACTGATGAAGAGATAGGAAACAGTGATGAATACTCATGGATAAAAGCGCCAAAGTATAATGGGGTACCCTGTGAAGTGGGACCTCTTGCGAGACAATGGTTGAGTGGAGAATATAGAAATGGGACTTCCACAATGGATAGAATCATTGCCAGGGTTTTAGAAGCTAAAAAAATAGTTGATATTATTGATGTGCTTTTTGAAAATTTACAAATCAGTAAACCTTATAAAAAAGAATATGTAATTCCGATTCACTCGGAGGGTGCAGGATACATTGATACTGCAAAGGGAGCTTTGTGTCACTGGTTTAAGATAGACAACGGTATTATCAACTTTTACCGTATTATAACTCCTTCCGCATGGAATTTTTCGACACATATTAATAACGGTATAATGGGAACTGCAGAACAAGCATTAATTGGAACTTTAATACAAAATATTGCAAATCCTGTTGAATTGGGCAGAATTATACGTTCCTTTGATCCTTGCGTGTCGTGCGCAACTCATGTGTATTCTCAAGGAGAATATGTAAAAACAATAAGGGTAATGCCCTAGACCATTTTTGATTTATGTAATGGAATGTGTTTTTGTTGGGCTAATCCTTAATTTCATAGTAAGTGATTACAGATTGATATTTTGGATTGATAGTTTTTACTGTCGGAAAGAGAATTTTTTGCAGTACCGATGACATGAAAAAAATCAATATTTAGTGGCCCAATAGACCTTAAATTGTTTAAATTTATATGAATTTATGTTGAAATAGTGGAGATAATTCATATTGTAGGAGATTTTACTGTTATTCAGAGTATGGAGGTTTATTGTGGCTAAAAGCAGTGGTAAATTAAGAGTTATTCCTCTTGGCGGATTGGGCGAGGTAGGGAAAAATATCACTGTATTTGAATACGAAGATGATATTTTTGTAGTGGACTGCGGTTCGACCTTTCCCGATGATGACATGTTGGGAATAGATCTTGTGTTGCCGGATATAACTTATCTCATAAAAAACAAGGAACGTTTAAGAGGAATTGTTATTACTCACGGTCATGAAGACCACATAGGCGGGCTGCCTTATATACTTAAAGAAGTAAATGTACCTGTATTTGGAAGTAGACTGGCTTTAGGACTTATAGAGTATAAACTGGAAGAACACGGTATATTGTCGGAATGCGAGCTGATACCGGTAAAAGCAGGACAGACTATTGAATTGGGTGCATTCAAAATTGAATTTATTAAATCGACACACAGTATAGTTGATTCCATGGCTTTAGCTATATATACTCCTGTCGGTACTGTTGTACATACCTCGGATTTTAAGGTTGACTATACACCTATTTCCGGGCACCCGATTGATCTGTTACGTATTGCGGAAATTGGAAGGAAAGGTGTTTTGCTTTTGCTGTGTGACAGTACGAATGTTGAGCGACCGGGCTATACCATGTCCGAAAGGACTATAGGTAGAACTTTTGACGAGTTGTTTTGCTCAGCGAGTAGCAGGATCATCATAGCAACTTTTGCCTCTAACATTGATAGAATTCAACAAATTGTGAATGCAGCGGTTAAATATGACCGAAAGATTGCTCTGTGCGGCAGAAGCATGATTAATGTATGCAACAAGGCAATGGAACTAGGCTATTTAACTATACCTAATGAAACTCTTATAAATATAGAATCAGCTAAAAATTACACGGGCGACAAGTTGGTGATAATTACTACAGGAAGTCAGGGAGAACCTATGTCAGCATTATCGAGAATGGCAGCAGGAGAATATAAATTAGTTGATATCGTTCCCGGTGATTTGGCTATAATTTCTTCAACTCCTATTCCAGGAAATGAAAAATCTGTATCCTATGTTGTAAATGAACTGTTTAAAAAGGGGGCAGAGGTTATATATGAATCCCTTGCAGAGGTTCATGTTTCCGGTCATGCCTGTCAGGAAGAGCTTAAACTGATACATAAACTGGTAAATCCAAAGTACTTCATGCCCGTTCATGGAGAATACCGCCATTTAAAAAAGCATGCCGATCTTGCAAAAGGTATTGGAATGGATGAGAATAATGTTTTAATTATGGAAATCGGGCAGGTACTAGAGATTGATAATTCCGGGTTTGAATTTGGCGAAAGAGTTCCTTCAGGTATAGTGCTTGTTGACGGACTCGGCATTGGAGATGTGGGTAATGTGGTATTGAGAGACAGAAAGCATCTTTCTGAAGACGGCATGATAATAGCTGTTGCAACAATTCAAAGAGAAACCGGTGCTGTTATCAACGAACCGGATATTTTAACAAGAGGATTTGCGAGTATAAAAGAATCGGAAGAATTTTTGAGTGAGTTGAAACAGATATGCCTGGAAGCGATACAGAAAAGCAGTAGTAAGAATGTGCATTCAAAAAAGAGCAAAATAAAAGAGGCACTGAGAGAGTATATTTATCAAAAAAGCAAACGTACTCCTATGATAATTCCTGTAATTGTAGAAATTTAGAAATATTATTTAAATTGAGAAAAGCCATACAGAATATTCTGCATGGCTTTTTTGCATGTAAAAATATTTTTTAGCTGATTTATATAGCCGTTTTAATTGTTAGAAAAAAGATAGGTTAAAATAAAAATAGCTTTAAGCTTAGTAATGATATAATATGTGTGATGTATTATAAAGAGTTAAATGTTTTCGGAGGTAAATTGATATGAATTTTACAAATAAAAAGATAATTTTATTCGATCTTGACGGAACAATAACAGAGTCGGGTGAAGGAATAGTTAATTCCATAGAGTATGCTTTAAAAGCGCTTGGAATAACCGATTACAATAGAGCAGACTTGTTTAGGTATCTTGGACCTCCAATAATAGAAACTTTTAAAAATGAATTTGGATTTGATGATTTGAAAGCCGTTGATGCAGTGGAAAAATTCAGAAAATATTTCAGAGAGACAGGAATTTATGAAAATAAATTATATGATGGTATAGAACTATTACTTAAAAGAATTTCGGAAAGCGGAAGAAAAATTATACTTGCCACATCAAAAGCAGAAGTATTTGCTGTAAGGATTCTGGAATATTTTAATATCATAAACTATTTTAATATTATTGCGGGGAGTGAACTGGACGGAAGCCGCATTAGAAAAGGTGATGTTATTAGATATGCTCTAAACAAGGCCGGTATAATTGATTTGAATAGTGCAGTAATGGTTGGAGACCGAAAAGAAGATATCCTTGGTGCAAACGAAGTAGGCATCGATTCCATTGGTGTACTGTATGGATATGGAAGCCTTGAGGAACTTAAAAATGCAGGTGCTGTAGCCATTGTAAAGACAGTAGAGGAACTTGGCAAGGTATTGATAGGTTGATTAATTTTGTTATTACCTATATTGATGATGTTTTTTCTATTTCCTCTTTTGTTGAATATTTTTATTTATTCAATATATCCTGGTAAATCTCCGAGATAACCGTATTTGAACTGCTATGGAAAGATATTAGCATAAAAAATGAAATTAATGAAAATATTTTTATGTAAATTTATTCACGAAAATTATCAATTGATTTCGATAAATTTATTGTTATTTGCTTTCTTGTCTATTTGTAGCAAGTTTTTCTGTACAAAATATATTACACTGTTATATATTAATTATGTATACTTTTTAGTACAATTGAATGTTAAGAAGCATAATGCTTCTTAACATAATAAATTTTTAGGAGCGATTAAATGGGCCAAAATTCCTCACCAGCTAAAACACATAATCGTGTCTTGCCTTTGATTGCAGGTATCTTGATTCAGATGTGCTGTGGTACAGCTTATATCTGGGGAGTATTTCAATCTTATCTGATCATTACAAATAGTACTCCCAATACACTTTTCAATTGGTCGCCAACTTATGGAACATTGGCGTATGCGCTATTATTGAGCATGCTCACTGTAGGAAGTGTTACCGGAGGAAAAAGTCAGCAATCAGGAAAAGTTCAGCCAAAAACAATTATTGTTATTGGTGGATTGGTAATGGGAGTCGGATTTTTACTTGCCCAATTTACAACCAATTCCACACCCTGGCTTCTCTGGCTGTCGTATGGTATTATGGGCGGTATAGGTATGGGAATGGTTTATACTACTACCATTGCAGTTTGTCAAAAGTGGTATCCTGATCATAGGGGTATGGTAACAGGGATTATTGTTTCAGCCCTTGGTGCAGGTACAGTAATATTTACTCAATTATCGGAAATAGTAATTCCGAGCCTTGGAGTTTTAAAGACTTTTGGACTTTTGGGTGTAGTATTTATAGTGATTTGTACATTAGGTTCCTTTTTTATAAAGAATCCGCCGGAAGGCTTTAAACCTGACGGTTGGAATCCTCCAACTCCTAAAGATGGGCAGAACAGTAAAAATTTCTTGCCTATTGAAGCATTAAAAACACCCCAGCTTTATCTTACAGCTGTTGCATTATTGTTTGCTACTACTGCAGGTTCCATGGTAATCCCAATGGCAAAAGTATTCGGTTTGTCAAATGGGTTGGCAGAATCGGTTGCTGCAGCTGGAGTTCTGATTATTGGAGCTTGTAATTCTTTAGGAAGGTTTATATGGGGATTGGTATCGGATAAATTTGGCAGAAAGAACACTCTTATAGTTCTTTTTGATTATAACAGCGGTTTCAATAATAGCTTTATCTTTTGTTCCAAAGGCCTTAATTCTCTTTATGTTCGCAGTGGTCGGTTTTGCTTACGGTGGATTCCTTGGGGTATTTCCATCGCTTACAGCAGACTTTTATGGAACTAAATATGTTGCAACCATATATGGAATAGTACTCTCCGGTTTTGGAATAGGTGCTGTTGCATCGGCTTTTATCGTAGGTGAGTTGAGTAAGACAAAGGCTTTCTCGACAGCATTTGCAATTGCGGCAGTTGCTGCAGCCATTTCCTTTGTTATAGTTTTAACTCTTAAAGCACCTAAAGAAAAATAAATTAATATTTGGAAAAGGTTAAGGTCTGGTTTCGATATTGCATCGGAATCAGACCTTCTTTAATTTAATACTATATATGCTGTTTTTGTAATTCCTATTGCTGGATTTAAAGGATATATGCTTTCAAAAACATAACCGATTAAAAATAGATGGGCGAGAATAACATGGTATGGGATGATTTCAAATTTGCTTGCTATAAGGGAATGATTATTGTATAATATCGCTGCATGTGGCTGATACTTCAATTATGTGAATCTATTGTGCTTCTTAGAGCTAGGGAAGAGCTGGCTTTTATATAAAAAATTCCAGGATAAAAATTAGAGCCTGCACATTTCAAATAATTAAATGAAAGAGTGTTTTGCATGAAGATTTTTTTAGCACCTTTACAGGGTATGACAGTAGCCGGATACAGAAATGCTTTTGCAAGGCATTTTGGAGGAATAGATGCCTATTATTCTCCATTTATTGCGACTTCGGAAATAAATAAAGTGAATAAATTGCTGCTGAAAGACATTTTACAGGAAAACAATGATCCGGCCGTTAAACTTATTCCTCAAATTCTTGGAAATAATGGCATGCAATTTAAGTTTTTTGCCGAGGCAATTTCAGGTTTGGGATATTATGAAATAAATTGGAATATTGGATGTCCCTATCCTACTGTGACAAGCAAAAAAAAGGGAGCAGGCATGTTACCGTACCCGGATATGATAAAAAGTTTCCTTGATAATGCTTGTTCCGGAAATTCCTATGTGGTGACGGTTAAGATGAGGCTGGGAATGGAAAGTCTGGAAGAAGGCATGCGTGTTATTGAAGTGCTAAATGACTATCCTTTAGGCAGAGTGATAATCCATGCTAGAACAGGTATACAGAAATATGACGGAAATGTAGACCTTGAAGCTTTTATAGAAATGGCATCTTCATGCAAACATGAAATAACTTATAACGGTGATATATTTACCTATGAAGACTACCTGCGTATAAGCATGAAAATACCTTTTGTAAAAAGCTTTATGCTGGGAAGGGGTGCCTTAATAAATCCTTTTCTTCCATCGGAAATTAAAGGTAATATAGTAGCGCCGGAAAATAAAATAAACATAATACGGGCTTTTCATAATGAAATTTTTGATTACTATAGAAACAGGGTTTCAGGAGATAAACATTTGTGCGATAAGATGATGGAATTTTGGTCTTACATGAGCGTTAATTTGGATAGAGATGGTAAATTTATGAAAAAACTAAAAAAATGCCGCAATGCATCGCATTACCTGGAATTAGTAAATCAATTGCTTGGTACCGATTCTGGATGGACTGATGCAATTCTTTCTTAAAAAGGGATATAAATTACTTTATAAAATAATATTGCTATTCTATTTTTTTAACTCTATTGAATAAGTTCATAGTTGAATTGACATAATAAGTTGTAAGAAAAACTTTATTTATATGAATAAAACATAGGTAAGTTAAGGAGGAATAGCAATAAATGGTTGGGAAAGTAAAATGGTTCAGTCCAGAAAAGGGATACGGCTTTATCGAAAGAGAAGGTGGAGATGACGTATTTGTGCATTTTAGCGCTATACAGGCAGAGGGATATAAATCTCTTGTTGAGGGACAGATAGTTGAGTTTGACCTGGAAAACGGACAGCGTGGGCCACAAGCGGCAAATGTGCGTGTTTCACAATAATAAAAATACCGAGACTGTCAGATTTGACCTTGGAAAGAGTATAGAAAATTTGTGAATAGCTGTACTTGATTTAATATATTGCGATTGAGTAAAAAATGTCTTATATGGATTGCAGTTTGGAGCTTACCTTTAGTGTAAGTATGATTACTGCTGATATAAGTCTATTGACAATAAAACAGAAATAACTTATTGTGGAAAAGCTGGGGGTTGACAGTGGTAACTTGGGCAGCTTTGTTAACGGCCTAGACAGAAACAATAGGGAGAGCGAAAGCTCTCCTTAAATTATAACTATAAAAAAATAATAATTGCACCTTTTTAATTATTTGTTTTTGTTATATAATGAAACTATAAAAACTATAAATAATAAAGAGAAACAGTATCTCAATAATTTTATGAATTGTATTGGTTTAGGGGAGAAATGTATGTTAAAAGTAAAGAAGGTTTATGTTAACACCAGTGATAAAATGTGCCAATATAGGTTGAACCAGGAAGTCTATAATTTAGTCAATCAAATAGACAAACAGTACAATAGAATTGCTGTTGTATGTATTGGCACTGATCGTTCTACCGGAGACAGTTACGGGCCACTGGTCGGTTTTATGCTATCCAGGTGCAGAATATATGATTTTGATGTTTACGGTACTATTGAAGAGCCTGTTCATGCTATGAATCTTAAAGAGACCTTGGAAAAAATCGATATCGATAATACTCTTGTCATTGCAGTTGATGCATCTGTCGGGAGAGTTGACCATATTGGACATATCGGTTTAAGTAATGGATCAATCAAGCCTGGAAGCGGAGTTGGTAAGGATTTACCGGAGGTAGGAGATATATCGTTTTCCGGTGTTGTCACAATTGCAGGAATAATGCCTCAAATTATGCTTCAAAACACAAGCCTTGGAATGGTATATAAGATGGCTGAAATTACTGCCAATTCTATTAAGTATGTACTTTATAAAAAGCAGCTGGAGCCGCAAAGGGCAAAACGAATCAGTTCTTTTGCGACGGCATAAAAAATAGGTGATGAATATAATAGATTTTTATAATAGATATTTTAAGAAAAAAGGAGTCGATAAACTCCTTTTTTGATTTGCCAATTGCTTTTTTAATTTCAATAAAAATAATATACAGAAAGCGGGAATGACTGTGGATAAGACAAAGACTAACGCTATGAGAATTCTTGATAAAGCAAAAATAAAATATAATACATATTCCTATGATCATAGTGATGGATTGATTGATGGTGTTTCAGTGGCGAATAAAATTGGATTGCCGGTTGAGCGTGTATATAAAACTCTTGTAACGCAAGGAGCAAGCAGAGAATATTATGTTTTTGTTATTCCTGTGGCAGAAGAACTGGACTTAAAGGCGGCTGCAAGGGCGGTAGGTGAAAAATCAGTGGAAATGATAAAGGTGGCTGATATCAATAAAGTGACGGGGTATATCCGTGGCGGATGTTCTCCAATCGGAATGAAAAAAAGTTATAAAACAGTATTGGATAATTCCTGTGAAAAGTTGGATACGATTATTATCAGTGCCGGGAAGATAGGGCAGCAAATAGAATTGGCACCTTCCGACCTTATGAAATTAATTAACGGCACAACAGCACAAGTTGCAATCAAAAGGGATTTGTAATTTTATATTATGTTGCTGCTGAAACAGTTTTTTCAGCAATGAGAAATTTTATTTTGAGGCCTTGCTCAGTAAACATTTGCTCGTGTTCGGTTACAATGTTCTGTTCAAAATTACTGGCATGCAGGTCTTCAGTTATAAAGGTTATTTTAAAATCACACTGTTGAAAATATTTTACTGAAGCGTTGAATAAAATATCATTATCGGTCTTAAACCAAATCTGGCCATGAGGCGCTAAAAATACTTTATACTGGTTAAGCTGATTGGGATGGGTAAGCCTTCTGGCAACGTGGGAGTTCTTAGGCCACGGATTGCAAAAATTAATAAATATTCTATTTATAACATCATTATGATCAAGGATTTGATGTATTAACATTATTTCATGAGCCATAAGGCGGATATTGCTTGGGTTTAGATTGGCCTGAGCGTATTCGTCCTCAATTTTACGTTTTGCCAAAACCAGCACTTCATCTTTTATATCTATGGCAATAAAGTTTTTATCAGGGTTAGAAGATGCAAGCTTTGATATAAACCCACCTTTTCCGCATCCTAACTCCAGCCATATTTCATTGGAATTACCAAATACTGATTGCCATTTGCCTTTGTATTCTTTCGGATTTCTAACAAAAAATTCGCATGCTTCCAGTTCGGGTCTTGCCCAAGGTTTCTTCCTTAAACGCATAGTATACCTCGCTTGATCAATTATATGTCGTTTGATTATTGCAAAAACTTATGCAATTACCCTTTCAAAAAATTCTGTTTGGTTGTATTTTTTTAAATTTAAGGGCTTATTTTTTGAAATGAGCTTACCGTGTTAATTTTAGACTGGTTTAATTAAAAATGCAACTATTTTTTGATTAAAAACATTATTTGTTAATAATGAATTTACATTGTCTTCTTAATTCTATTAGCTATTGAAGTTTTCATTGCTCTTTTTGTCAGGGATAAAATTATAAGACCTTTTATTGGATATATTTTAGTGATTGTTTTGATGTATTCTTTTATACGCAGTATTGTACAAAAAACTATAAAATTTCTCCCGGTATATTTATTTTTGTTTGCTGTCTTTGTACAGATAACTCAGTATTTCCATCTTGTGGACAAGCTGGGGTTGAAGGACAATAAGTTTATCACCGTTATGGGAACTTCCTCTGATGTAAAGGATATTTTGTGCTATTTTTTAGGTTCTATTGTTTTTATTTTTTGGGAGAAAAAATTCGAACCTTCTCTTAATAAGTAATAGCCGGTTCGATGCTCAATAGGCTGATACTTCAAAAGTTTCTGTAATTAACATGATGGCTTGCTTCTGAATAGTATTATAAAAGGAACTTAACTTAAATGTGGTATTTGTATTTTCCATATTTAATGCTGAGGCAGGCTTTTATGCAATGTTAACTATGTATGAGCATCAGAAACTATCAAGAATTTTTAGAGAAGCAGAATGCATTCCTTTTGATGACTTTTCTAAAATTGCTATTATGAGTGATTGTCACAGAGGAGATGGAAGCTGGGCAGATAACTTTTCAAAAATAAAAACATTTACTATGCAGCATTAAACTATTATTATGATATGAATTATACTTACATTGAATTGGGAGACGGGGACGAACTGTGGGAGAACTATGAACTGTCTGAGATAGTAAATCAACACAGTGATGTCTTTTTTCTGCTGTCCAAATTTATTGATTCGGGCAGAGCTTATTTTATTTATGGGAATCACGACATTGTAAAGAAATATAGAGGTTTTGCCAGGTGCAGAAAGTATAGATTTATGGATAAAAGAGAAAAGGCCAATATTTCATTGTTTAATAAGGTAAAGTTTCATGAAGGATTGATTCTGGAACATACCCTTTTTGGAAAAAAATTTTCTTGGTGCATGGACATCAGGTAAGCCTTATGAATGATAGATTATGGAGATTGAGCAGATTCCTGGTAAGGTATGTATGGAGGCCGCTTGAATTGCTGGGAGTAAATGACCCCATCAGTGCAGCAAGAAATTATAAGAAGAAAGCATCGGTAGAGTCCAAATTAATTGACTGGGTGAAAAAAGAGAAGCACATAATTATTGCAGGGCATACCCACAGACCTATGTTTCCGGAGGTGGGGGATTGGCCTTACTTTAACGATGGAAGCTGTATTCATCCCTATGGCATTACAAGCATTGAGATCGCTGATGGAAATATTTTGCTTGTCCGGTGGAGTATAAAGACCAAGAAAGATAGGACGTTGTTTGTGGACAGGGAAATAATTGAAGGTCCGGTAAAATTGATTAATTATTTTAAGTATTTGGAGAATAAAAAATATAATAATGTTTAAATTCTTTGCGTTCAGTATCAGCATTAGTTTTATACTTTTTTAAGTGCCTTTAAAAATTTTTCGAGATTAGTGAAGCAACTAATATTTTGGGTATATGTAAAGATAATAAATATTAGCAAAGGAGAATATGATACCCTCGGCTTTGTCAATGTGTTTTACGGAAAAGTAAACAAAAAATGAGCAGGGAAGAACTTAGCCGAGCTATTCGATTGAGCATTGCCGGTGAAATGGAGGCGATATTTGTATATGATGCTCATGTCAAGGCAATTGATGAGTCTATAGACAAAAAAGCAAAAAGTCCTGGGGATGGCATTTAAAAGAAAACTCCGGTAATAAAAACCGTTAATATTGATCCTAATGCTACAATTACAAGACTTTTTCCCATATTGGCAAGAATTAAAGCTACTGCAGTACCGAAAAGGGCTGTTTTGTAGTTGCTGGTAGAATTAAAAATGTCCGGAAAAGTAAGTGCTCCTAAAACAGCATAAGGAACGTACTGCAAGAAGGATTTTATATATTTTGATTTTATTTCTTTCCTGAAAATGGATATTGGTAATACCCTCGGTATATATGTAACCAGAGCCATTAATAATACTGCAAATAAAATATATGACATATTTCTACTCCTTTTTGTTTTCTTCAAGCGGCCATAGGAAAGCACCTATTCCGGCAGCTATAATTGTAGATATTATAGTTCTGAATCCACTGGAAATAAAGCTGAATAGCGGAATATATTTAAGCAGAAGATTTATTGCAATTGAAATAACTATAATCATCAAAATGGGCCGGGATTTTTTTGCCGGCGGCACGATAATTGCTATAAACATGGCATACAAAGCGATTCCCATTGCTCTGCTAATGGAATCGGGCAGTGCAGAACAGGTAAAAGCACCTAAAGCTGTGCCTAAACTCCAGCCAATTATAGGTCCTAGAATTAATCCTAGCATATAGGAATAGGAAAGCTTTCCCTCTTCCATAGATGCTATTGAAAAGGTTTCGTCTGTTATGCCAAATCCGAAAATAAGTCTTTGGGTTATAGAAGTATCCGGGTTTATTTTTTGGGATAATGAAAGAGACATAAGTATGTATCGTATATTTATAACAAAGGTAGTCATGGTTATTTCAAAAAGCCCGGCATTGTTTATAATGAGGTTTGTACCTGCAAATTGCCCTGCGCTGGTCAGGTTTGTCAAAGAAATAAATACTGCCATTAAGGGAGAAATACCTCCATTGACGGCCATTAAGCCAAAGGTAAAAGAAACGGGCACGTATCCCAAGGCAATAGGAAAGCCTTTTTTAAACCCGTAGACAAATTCCTTTTTGCAAGGTAAATAGGTACTCATATATTAAAGAACTCCTCCCATATTTATTTCTGACTCCTATATCTGAGTAAACTTTCAGATGTGGTAAATATTCGGTTCCAAACATGTAGAATATTATAATACCATTTGATAAAATTATCTAGTACTTTTTGCTATTATGATTGGCAGTATCTATTTTTATTAGAAAGATAACTATTTTTTGTACATACCTGCATAAATAAAAACAGCTATTTCTTGTATAAGAAATAGCTGCTCTTTAAAATTATTTTTTAAGCTATTTTAGAATAATGAGTAAAGCAGGAATAATGTCGATAACAAGGATGCCACCAGTGACACAACTGTTATTTGTGTATTTATGGATGGGCCTGCAGTATCTTTAAAAGGATCGCCTACAGTGTCACCGACAACGGCAGCTTTGTGAGCGGGTGAACCTTTTCCGCCACAGTTTCCGGCTTCAACGTACTTTTTGGAATTATCCCAAAGTCCACCGGCATTGGACATAAGCAGAGCAAGTAATAGTCCGGAAGCTATATTACCTGTAAGGAATCCGCCGATAGCAGCAACCCCGCCTATAAAACCTACCACAATGGTTGCAATAATAGCTGCCAATCCTGCCGGTATTAACTCTTTAAGGGAACCGGTGGTTGCAATGTCTATACATTTGTCATAGTCCGGCTTCACACCTTCCTTGCCTTCTTTAAGTCCGGGAATTGATTCCCATTGACGGTGAATTTCTTCAACCATTCTTTGTGCGTTTTTATCAACACCTAGCATAAGCATGGCTGAAAAAACTGCAGGAATTGCAATTCCAACAATAAGTCCGAAGAAAACGGTAGGATTCATTATATCAAAGTGGCTGATAGTTTCCAAACCGAGTTCTGCAGCTGCAGTATTCACTTCGCTCATGAAGGCTCCCAGAAGTGCTATAACAGTTAGTCCTGCTGCTCCGATAGAGAAACCTTTTGTAACAGCTTTAACGGTATTTCCGGCTGAGTCAAGTTCATCGGCTATGGCAATAACTTTTTCACCTAAGCCTCCCATTTCTGCAAGACCGCGGGCATTATCAACTATCGGTCCGTAAGCATCATTTGAAATAATCATACCCACTATTGAAAGCATTCCTACGGCTGACATTGAGATCCCAAACATACCGTAACCGGGTCCTAAAGGATCGCAGATATTATATGCTGCCAAAGCAGTAGCTGCTATACCTATTAATGACGGAAGAGCACTTATCAAAGCATAAGAAAAACCGGAAAGAATAGTAAACGCAGGTCCGGACTTTGATGCGTTGGCTACAGCCTGAACGATTGGTTTGGCATCGTTGGTAAAATAGTCGGAGGTAATACCGATTATAGTACCTACTATAAGTCCTATAGCGGTAGCACCCCAGATACGCCATTCCAGACCGAAAATATATGTAGATAAAGCTGTCAATACAGCGTAAATTCCTGTTGTTACATAGGTTGAACTGTTAAGAGCCTTGCTTGGGTCACCCTTTTCACCGATACGGGCAGTAGCTACACCAATTATTGAGGACAGAAGTCCGATAGCTGCATAGATAAAGACCATTGCCACGTTTTTACCGGTTATTCCTCCTAATGAGGTGGCCATAACAAGAGCTGCAGCCATAGAAGCAACATTGGAGTCAAAGAGGTCTGCTCCCATTCCTGCAACATCGCCGACATTATCTCCTACGTTATCGGCTATAACAGCGGGATTTCTGGGGTCATCTTCTTCAATGCCCAGTTCGACCTTACCCACAAGGTCAGCGCTGATATCGGCTGTCTTCGTAAAAATTCCCCCACCTGCTTTTGCAAAAAGAGCCAGTGAACTTGCACCAAAGCTAAATCCAAGAACCGCGCTTGCATCACTTACAAGCAATAGAACCAAAGTTATTCCGAGAAGACTAGAACCGACAACAGCCATTCCCATTACCGCACCACCGCGAAATCCTGTCATAAAGGAAGGTTTAACACCTTTAGTTGCAGCTTCTGCGGCTTTTATGTTTGCTATTGTTGCAATTTGAATACCTATTTTCCCTGCAAGAGCTGATAAAACTGTACCGAAAACATATGAAACAGCCATAAAAATATTTTCGGAAATATTATTGGTGCTCCAAATCGGTTTTGGCAGCAGTAATACTATTAAAACAACTGCTACTGCTGTAAAACGTGCTAAAATTAGGTATTCGCGTTTCAAAAAGGTATTGGCACCCTGACGTATATACTCGCCTATTTCAGCAATTTTGGCATTTGATGAAGGCTGGGCTTTAACCCACGTATACAGCCAGACTGCAAAAGCAAGAGCTAGAATGGAGATTAACAGAGATACCAGTTGAACCGCTTGAGTTGAGATTTCAAACATATGCGCTGACCTCCTTAAAAAAATATAAACTCCTTCAATTTCAATATTTTACTACAACGATATATATTGTTCAAATTCGGTATCAGCCATTTATTTTTGAAATATTTTCAGAAACTTAACATTTATGTATTTATATGTAATTATGTCCGTTTTATATAAATATTAAAAGATAAATAAAAAATTAATGGTTCTTACTTTATAAAGGTGTAAAAAAATGTATTGAATTTGGTACATTAGGCCAATATTTTGCTTTAAGCTTTATCATAGTAATTTATCGGATATATCTTTATTTTATTCAACCATAAATTAATTGATAACTATAAAAATTTTTTGCATATTACAATACTGCGTATTATGTATTGTTCTACATTTTTGCAATATTGACAAAATATTTTGATGATGCTAATATAGTATATAACTTGAATAATATTAAAAACCTATGATCAAGAGGAGTAGGAATAAATATTTGTATAAGAGAGCCGCTAGCTGCTGAGAATGCGGTTACAAAGTTTATTCTGAATGGACTTGTGAGGGAAGCCCGAAATTAGAAAAAAGTAGGCGCTTACGGAGGCCCGATCCGTTACCAGCAGGGTGTATATGTTAGTATACAGAATGAGAGGACGTTTTATCGTCAAGTTGGGTGGTACCGCAGAAGCTTAAGGCTTTTGTCCCTTATAGAGGGATAAAAGCTTTTTTTTGATATGTGCAAGAGTGTTAATGTTTATAAAGGCTTTTATCATAAAAGTTAGGAGGATGAACATGTCTAAAGGAAGATTCGGAAAACATGGCGGTCAGTATGTTCCGGAAACATTGATGAATGCATTGATTGAACTTGAGGAAGCTTATAATCATTTTAAGGATGATCCGGAATTTAATAGGGAACTAAGCAATTTGCTCAATAATTATGCAGGCCGTCCGTCGCTTTTGTATTATGCTGAAAAAATGACTAAAGATTTGGGTGGCGCCAAGATTTATCTAAAAAGAGAGGATCTCAATCATACCGGTTCGCATAAAATTAACAATGTGTTAGGGCAGGTGCTTTTGGCAAAAAAGATGGGAAAAACCCGTGTTATTGCAGAAACGGGTGCCGGACAGCACGGTGTTGCTACAGCCACTGCAGCAGCTCTTATGGGCCTTGAGTGCGAGATATTCATGGGTAAGGAGGATACGGAACGACAGGCACTAAATGTTTACCGTATGGAACTTCTGGGCGCAAAGGTACACGCAGTGACTAGCGGGACTCAAACACTAAAGGATGCAGTAAATGAAACCATGCGTGAATGGACAAAACGTGTCAGTGATACTCATTATGTACTGGGATCTGTAATGGGACCTCATCCCTTCCCCACAATTGTGCGTGATTTCCAAAGTGTAATTGGCCGTGAAGTCAAGCAGCAGATAATGCAAAAGGAAGGACGGCTTCCCGATGTGGTTTTGGCATGTGTTGGAGGCGGCAGTAATGCAATGGGAATATTCTATAACTTTATAGAAGATAAAAGTGTGCGATTAATTGGATGTGAGGCAGCAGGACATGGTGTTGATAGCGGTAAGACAGCAGCAACAATAGCCACCGGTAAGTTGGGAATATTCCACGGAATGAAGTCTTATTTCTGCCAGGATGAGTATGGTCAGATTGCACCCGTATATTCAATTTCAGCAGGTCTTGACTATCCCGGTATTGGTCCGGAACATGCAAATTTACACGATATGGGCAGGGCAGAATACGTTCCTGTTACAGATGCCGAAGCTGTAGAGGCTTTTGAATACCTGTCACGGGTTGAGGGAGTTATACCTGCTATAGAGAGTGCGCATGCCGTTGCCTATGCTAAAAAAATTGCACCAGGCATGAATAAAGATCAGATTATTGTAATTTGCCTATCCGGAAGAGGAGATAAGGATGTTGCTGCAATAGCACGTTACAGGGGGGTTAATATATATGAATAGAATAGAACAGGTTTTTAAAAACAGAAAAGCATTTATTCCGTTCATTACTGCAGGAGACCCGTCACTGGAGATAACGGAAAAGTTAGTGCTTAAAATGGCTGAGGCAGGAGCCGATTTGATTGAGTTGGGTATACCCTTTTCTGATCCCATTGCAGAAGGTCCGGTTATACAGGAAGCGGATAATAGAGCATTGGAGGCTGGAACTACTACTGATAAAGTGTTTGATATGGTAAAAAATATTCGCAGGTCATGTAATGTTCCAATAGCATTTATGACCTATGCAAATCCGATTTTTACTTACGGTTCTGATGAATTTATGAAGAAATGTCAGGAAGTAGGGGTGGATGCAGTAATTGTTCCTGATATTCCTTATGAGGAAAAAGGGGAACTTTTGCCCTATTGCTCAAAATATAATGTGACTTTCATATCCATGATTGCACCGACGTCTAATGAACGCATTCGCAAAATAGCAGCAGAAGCAGAAGGTTTTATATATTGTGTTTCCTCAATGGGTGTAACGGGAGTAAGAGAAAAACTGGGAGACAATATCGAAGAAATGATAAAAATTGCAAAGGAAGTTAAAGATATTCCGTGTGCAATTGGCTTTGGAATATCGACACCTGATCAGGCGGCAGCCATGAGCAAAATTTCCGATGGTGTAATTGTTGGAAGTGCAATTGTAAAAATTATTGCCCAGTATGGTTTTGAGTGTGTACCCCATGTTGAGGAATATGTAAAAAGTATGATAAAAGCCATAAGATAGACTGAAAATTAAATCATAAAATTCCGCTATCTCTTATATTAGTGTGCTACATAAAATGTATGCTTTTTGTTGATTTATTAAATAGAATTACGAAAAGAGCAATTTAAAAAACTGAGAATAAAGCAGATGGGTTATGAAAACATAATAATTCTATTTGTTTATTCCAAAAACTTCACAATTACTATTTAAATGAATGGATTTTCGGCTTATTATGGAAGGACTTGCGTTATACTTTGATATGATATACCTATTGAAGTTGGTTATCATATATGATAACATAATTATGAATCATGATATACACTAATATTGAATAAATATTGGAGATGTATTATGGAATGACAAGTGGAATTCTACAAAAAAGAAAACGGAAATATACCTGTACTTGATTATTTACTTTCATTGGACCTAAAATTCGTGCAAAAGCATTTAGTGAAATAGAACTGCTTGAAAAACATGGATTGAATTTAAAGGAACCTTATGTAAAACCTATAAAGGGTGCAAAGTACAAGGGACTTTTTGAGCTCAGAGTAAAGTTTGCATCAGATATTGGAAGAATTTTTTACTTTACATACCATAATAATACTTTTGTAATGCTTCATGGATTTACGAAAAAAACAGAAAAAACACCACAAAGAAAACTGGATAGAGCACTGCGTTATAAAGAAGATTATGAAAGAAGGTGTAATAATGAGTAAAGCTGGAGTGAAATTTTCAGAAGTAAAAGAACTTTTAATGAAAGATGAAGAATTCAAAAAGGAATACGAAAAGTTAAAACCGCGCTATGAAATAATTTCTCAAATTATTGAAGCACGAATAAGCCAAAATATAACTCAAGAAGAGTTGGCACTACGGGTTGGTACTCAAAAATCTAATATTAGTCGATTGGAGAGTGGAACGTATAACCCATCATTAGATTTCTTGATTAAAGTTGCTCATTGCCTTGGGAAGGAAATACAAGTAATATTGAAATGATGAATATAGAATTTATGTTAATTATAGTATAGTAGGAACGATTAATTAGGTACTGATATATCAGTACCTAATTTTCTTTTGAAGCTGAAAAGCGGCCATTTAATTAATCAATGATTAATATGCTATATTTAGAAAGCTAAAATAATATAGCTATAAAATTAATATAAAGTTATTTTTAAGAAAGATTTTTGGAAAATATTAAGAATTATACCATTATCAGAGGAAGAACTAAAGAGAATCTGCAGAACTGTAATAGATTTAATGCAATTCATGGACAATGTTCATATTGAAAAGTCTAAAGAATTAGGAGCTAATGCATTGTGATTTACAACATTAATGTAATATTATTAATTTAATTTTGGACAAAATAAAGAATTCTTGATAAGGGAAATAGGATATAAAAATATAAACTGTTTAATTAAGGTAATAAAAGAAAAAATGACATAAAGGATAATAAAGGATTTTATAACTTGTTTGGAATTCTTGACAAGGCCTGATGATATGTAATATATTATGATATAATAACATAATATTAAGTTAATGTAGGGGTGATCGAGGAATGGATGATATTCCGGGGCATATACGAAGTAGTAAGGCACTATGCGGTTTATTAAAAACAAAAAGTCGGATAAAAACTCCTTTTTACAGAAGGCCGTGAATCATGGGATATGGTTATATTATGCCTTTTTTATTTATTTTTAACTAATTATCTGGAGGATGAAAATATTGTTTACCGAACTGCTTGTTTTAATAATACTCATAGTGCTGAATGCTTTTTTTGCTGCTTCTGAGATTGCGCTAATTTCAATGAATGATACCAAACTAAAATTGATGGCCGAGGAAGGTAACAAAAGAGCGGTTTTACTTAAGAAACTTGTGGATGAACCCAGCAAATTTCTGGCAACAATACAGATAGGAATAACTCTTGCAGGTTTTTTTGCCAGTGCTTTTGCAGCGGATAATTTTTCCGAAAGATTAGTAGATTTAATAAAACTTACAGGAGTTCCTATTCCTGACTCAATACTTAAAAATGTTTCTGTGATATTAATTACAATAGTGCTATCGTATTTTTCTCTCGTATTTGGTGAATTGGTACCTAAGAGAGTGGCAATGAAGAAAGCAGAGTCTATTGCTATGCTGGTTGCATCTCCATTAAACTTTTTGTCATCAGTAACATCGCCTTTTGTAATGTTTCTAACATTTTCCACCAACACTATTGTAAGAATATTTGGTATCGATCCGAACAAGGAAGAAGATAATGTTACTGAAGAAGAAATTCGAATGATGGTAGATGTCGGAGAAGAAAAAGGTGCCATCGATGAAACAGAAAAAGAAATGATTAATAATATATTTGAATTTAACAATAAAGTGGTTTCAGAAATAATGACGCATAGGACTGAAATTTCAGCTTTACCGGTCGATGCAACTTTAGATGAAGTAATAGAACTTATAAATACGGAGAAATATTCAAGAATTCCGGTTTATGAAGATACTATTGACAATATAATAGGTATTATGCATTCAAAGTATTTGATTAAATATATAGCTGAAGGTGGCGACAGAGATAATTTTGATTTGAGAAATCTTATAAGAAAACCCTATTATGTTCCTACATCAAAAAGAACAGATGAACTTTTTAAGGAACTTCAGAGACAAAGGATTCATATGGCTGTTATTATTGATGAGTACGGAGGAACAGCGGGAATTGTTACTCTGGAAGATTTACTTGAAGAAATAGTTGGAAATATATTTGACGAAGATGATGAAGTTGAGAAAGAAATAGAAAAAATAGACGAAAACACATTTATCATAAACGGTACCACCAGTTTGGATACTGTTAGGGATTATTTAGAGGTGGATCTTCCTACCGACGATTATGATACATTAAGCGGATTCCTTATTGGTCAATTGGGAAGAATACCGGAAGAAAACGATAAACCAAGCATTGAATTTAACGGTCTGGTATTTAAAATTGATAAGGTAGACGAAAAAAGGGTAGCAAAGGTGAAAGTTTGTAAGGCTTAATTGCTGTGACCATTTCATATAATCTATAAAGTTTTTGAAGCAGCATAAAAATTGCCTTATCTCTGAATTCCTAAAGAATTAAAGGAAAATAAATTACATTTTGTATGCATTTTCGATCATGTCCATGTTATATATTGGGGTACATTGTTATATATGTATATTATATTTATAAAACATAGGAAGTGTTGGCAAATTAATACGAAGCAATGAGTGACACTTCCTTCTTTTATAATTTACGATAATTTGTATAGGAATTGGACTTAATTACTATGGCGTATTTGAAAAAGGAAATATAATATTAGTTCAAATCTAAGCAGTAAAGAATAGAAGTAAATAACATGCGTAAAATGTTGAATGTAGGTGCAAGTTCAATTAAAATAGAAGAATAAGAAAAAAGTTAAATCAATAATTTGTGCTTATAAATGGAGAGGAGTTTCGTCAATGAAGTTATACAGACCCGTTGGAGTACGTGAGCTTGAATTGATTAAACAGTCAGGGATGACCCAATTTCCGCCAAGACTCCCGGAACAACCTATATTTTATCCTGTACTGAACAAAGAGTATGCTTGTCAAATAGCAAGGGAGTGGAATGCAAGAAGTGCACCCTATTATGCCGGTTTTGTGACAGAGTTTGAAATAGATGATGAGTACATATCAAAATTTGAAGTTAAGACTGTGGGAGCGTTTATACATAAAGAATTATGGGTTCCGGCAGAGGAACTTGATGAGTTTAACAAGCATATTATCGGTAAAATCAAAGTTGTAGAATGTTATTACGGCGATAACTATAAAGGTTCTAAAGCAGAACTGGATAATATAGAAAGTGACTGTGAATAGTTGTAAAAAGGTGGAAATAGGAATCAAATAGTAAATAGATTGATAAAAAGAAGCTATATAAACCAGGCAGGAAATATCTGTCAGTAACAATGAAGAATTGGTCTAGGTGCGAAGTAAGCATAGACACAAGATATCTCTGGAGAAATTCGGTAAGTCCTGATAAATGCGAAAAAATTCTTTTATATAAAGAGTACCTCTTTCGTGAAAAAACTCTATGTACTATAAGTACGATGAAAGGAGCTGTCAAAAAGGTTAATACCTTTACGACGGCTCTTATTATTTTTGCTAAATAGTTAAACTATAAGCAATTCATAATTGACAAATATAAATAAAAACAGAAGATAAAATAAAACTTCTTAATACTGCGGCTGTTTCGTGAAGATAATTCTGTTAATGTTTTGATAATAAAAAATTTTCATTTATAAAAAAATTAATAAAAAATGCTAATATATGTCTTAAGAATTTCCGATTTATATTAAAGCAGTATAAATAAAGGTTGCTTTACAAAAATTTAATAAGAGGTGATTGTAAAATTGCAGATAAACAACTATGTAAAGCAATATTATCATAAAACTATGCTGTCTTAGCGCATTTTCCTTTCCAAATTTTTAATTCTTTGTAATCTCCTTTTCTAATGTGTAAATATTTTAAAGGAAGAGTAACTGGCGTTATTGCGCATAGTTGTTGTTTAAATTTAACAATTTTAGTTATGAATATTTATAAAAATTAAAATATGTCAATATATCAAAATTTAATTACTTGGTGTTTAAAAAACAATGCAGAGCATTACTGAACACAAGCAGAAGTAAGCAAAATAAAAAATGAAAGGAGAGCTTTAAATGGAGCAAATGCTGGAAGATATGGAGCTGCTGGAAGATACTCACAAAGACAAATATCTGACTTTTACTTTGGGAAAGGAAGAATATGGTATAGGAATAGGTTATGTTACTGAAATAGTAGGAATTCAAGAAATTACAGAAGTTCCTGAGCTTCCTCATTACGTAAAAGGTATCATCAATTTGCGTGGAAAAATAATTCCTGTTATTGATGCAAGGTTGAGATTCGGTAAAGAATCAAAGGAATACACTGACAGAAACTGCACGATAGTTATTGAAGTTAAAAATGTAACTATAGGGCTAATTGTAGATGCTGTGACAGAGGTTTTATCTATTTCTGAAGAAAATGTTGTACCTCTTCCTCGCGTAAACGGTTATACAAATCATAAGTACATACGAGGTATAGGAAAAGTAGGAAATAATGTCAAACTGATTCTGGATTGTGATAAATTGTTTAGTGATGATGAAATGGAGAGTTTGAGTAATATTATATAAATTATGTTTTCTCTTCTGCTGGTAAATAAACTTGACTATATAGTTTTTATGCACTTACCTACAAAAGTTAAAAACATAATAAACCATTAAGCGCAATACAAAACATATACGATGATAGGAGGATGATATCAATGAGTTGGTTTTACAATTTAAAAATTTCTGTTAAGTTGTTAATTAGTTTTATGATAGTAGCAACAATAGCCGCAGTTATAGGAATTGTAGGAGTTGTTAATTTAAGAAATATTGACTACCAGGATACTTTATTGTATGAGGAAAATGCACTTGGCTTGCAATATGCCGGAGAAGCAAACGGACAATTTCAGAGGACGAGAGTAAATACTTTAAAAGTATTGTTTTTGGGGGATAATAGTGATGCTCGTTCAGAATATATGGGAAAAATAACAGAACATCTTTCTAATGCTGAAAAAGAATTGAAAGCTTATGAAGATGGAATTATAAATGAAAAGGACAGAGAAATATTCGATGAACTCAAGCCGCTATGGGAAGAATATAAATCTATAGTTCAAAACTGTATAGGACTTATACAGTCAGGTAAGATAGAGGAAGCCAAAAAAACTTTTATTGGAAGATTCCGATACAACTATAGACTCATTAAATGAATTGTTTTTAAAAATTTCTGAATATAATGCAACCGCAGCTAAAGAAAGAGCAGACAGTAATACCAGAGCTGCTAATTCAGCTGTTAGTATGATGATCATGGTTATAGTAATTGGTGTCATTATGGCTGTCTTTCTGGGTATATTTATCTCAAGGATCATAAGCAAACCAGTGAAAATGTTGGCAGGAGCTGCGGAGAAACTTGCCTTGGGAGATATAAATGTAAAAGTTGAAGCTACTACAAAAGATGAAATCGGAAGTTTAATGGCGGCGTTTTCAAAAATGGTGGATAATATACGTGAACAAGCACATGCCGTTGAAAAAATTGCAGACGGCGATATGACCATTGAAGTAAAGGTTAAATCGGAAAATGACCTCATGGGCAAAAAGCTCACTGAGATGATAAGGATAAATAATGAAGTATTGGGGAATATACGTTCTGCTGCAGATCAAGTAGCTTCGAGTGCGAAACAGGTATCGGATTCCAGTCAGATACTCTCTCAAAGTTCAACAGAGCAGGCAAGTTCGATTGAAGAAGTAACAGTGTCAATGTCGCTAATCGCTGAACAGACTAAGAAGAATGCTCTGAATGCACAGCAGGCAAACGAAATTAGCTTAAAAGCCAAGGAAAATGCAATGTCCGGTAACAGACAGATGCAGGAAATGATAAAAGCTATGGCAGAAATAAACGACTCATCGGCAAATATTTCAAAGATTAAAAAGTAATAGATGATATAGCGTTCCAGACAAATATTCTGGCTTTGAATGCTGCGGTTGAGGCTGCGAGAGCAGGACAGCACGGAAAAGGCTTTGCAGTGGTGGCCGATGAAGTAAGAAATCTTGCTGCAAGAAGTGCAAATGCAGCAAAAGAGACTACAGAACTGATTGAAAATTCAATTAAAAAGGTGGAAATAGGTAATCAAATAGCCAATAATACAGCAGAGGCTTTGAATGAGATAGTGGACGGTATCAGCAAGGCAGCTGAGCTGGTGGGAGAAATAGCCACAGCGTCAAATGAACAAGCATCGGGCATCGCACAAATAAATCAGGCTATTTCCCAAGTGGCCCAGGTAGTACAGACCAACTCCGCTACAGCAGAAGAAGGTGCTTCGGCCAGTGAGGAATTATCTTCGCAGGCAGAGTTGCTGAAAGAATCGGTCAGCCGATTTAAATTAAAAAAGTCTAAAGGCAATTTTGGCATAGAAGGACTGGATGCCGAAACCATAAAGTCAATTGAAGAGATGGTTGGCAGGAAGAAACTACATAAACCAAGCAGGAAAACATACGACAGTAGCAATGAAGATTTGGTTTCAGTGGGTAGTGAGAATAAACACAAGATATCTCTGGAAGATGACAATTTCGGTAAATACTGATAAGTGCGAAAAATTTATATCCTATGAATCTGATTAAAGGGAGCTTTGTGCTCCCTTTAGTTAATGATAATAAATTGCTGATTGTTTTTTCTAAAGTTTTATTAATTTTTAATTAGTTTTGAAGGTAAATAAGAATGCAATATCAAAATATTTATGAAAGCTGAAAAATGAGGTTCATTTTTTATGAATCGACATATTCCGCAAGGGGGATAATATGGGAGATTTTAATTTGAAAGTACTCGAAAAGCCAACAATCAGCTTATTATGGCCAAACGATGAATCCTATAGGTTATGGATGGCAGATGCCGTATATACCAGAAGATTTGTCAAGGATCTAAGCATAGATGCGATATTGGACGAAATCAGGTTTGACAGGACTGAACGTGAAAAAATCAAATTATTGTTTGCAAACCCATGTACCGACGAAGAGGTATTAAAATACAGATTGGATATAATGCAGGATTTTTTGGAGAATGATTGGATTTTAAACAACTTCAAAGAGTTTGTTAAAACTATGGATTTTATACTAAGTTGTTCAAAGGAAAGATTTGCAAATGTAAAGGGAATTCATGTTCAAACATATTTTTTTGAAAAAGCTTCTGCTTATACGGCTTTAATTTTCGGAATAAAAGGTTGCCTGAAAGAAAAAAGTGCAAATATAAAGTCTGAAGGTCTTAAACAGCTCCTGAATTATGTTGACAGAATCAGTGAAGAAGATGTATTCAGAACAATGGCTGAAGAAATAAAGAGAGTAACTGAGGAATATGAAAAAATACCGGATGTGTATCTTGAACTGGACTACTATCAGGGTTTAAGAGGAATTACATTTAATATTGAAAAGGTAAAGATGCATAAATCCTTTAAGGAACCTTTAATTTCGCAATTACTTAGCAGTGGGGCAGCGTTTCTGGACAATAATGAAAAAAGTTACATTAACATATATTATGACGCTCGATTTTCAAGATTGGAAGAAATTATATTCGAAAGATTGCAGATGAAAAATCCCTATGTTTTGGAAAGTTTACAGACTTTTTACAGTAAGTATTCAGAACAGGATTTTGAAGATTTCTGCAGTTTAAAAACCGAGGCGGAATTCTATATTAGATTTACCGAACTTATAAAGCGCATAGAGAGGTTGGGATTTAAGTTTTGCAAACCCTTGATAGTAAAGGAATCAGAGGATAATACAAAAATTGACGGACTTTATGATTTGACCTTGGCGCTGCAAAGGATAAAGGACGGAAAATACGATCTCTTTAAAGAAGTTGTGTGTAACGATTTGAAGTTTGATGATGAAGGACAGTTTTTTGTTTTGACTGGACCTAACAAAGGAGGAAAGACAACATTTATTCGTTCGGTGGGAATTGCCCAGGTTCTTTTGCAGGCAGGCTGCTTTGTTCCTGCATCAAGGGCACAGATGAGCATTGTAGATGCCATTCACACTCATTTTCCTGAAGAAGAAGCTTTGGGAATTGATAAAGGAAGACTTGGTAAAGAGGCAGAGAGAATATCTGTAATTATAAATAATTCCACTTCAAAAAGTTTGGTTCTTTTAAATGAAACTTTTTCAAGTACAAGAGAAGTTGATGGATATTACCTTGGAAGAGACGTGCTCAAAATTTTAATGAAACTCAGATGTAAAGGCATTTATGTTACTCACTTTGGTGAGCTTGCCGATGATATTGACGCATTAAATGAGGAAGTTCCCGATGGAAGCAAACTTGCATGTCTTGTAGCGGGAATTGAGGATACCGATAATAAAGGAATAATGGGAAACAGGACTTACAAGATAAAAAGAATGAAGTCTAAGGGACTCGGTTATTCAAAGGATATTGTTTTAAAGCATGGGCTTTCGTTGGAACAGATAGTTGAACTTCTTAAGACTAGAGGATATATTCCCAATTAGGAGGATATTTATGGTCAGTAAAGTCAGCCTTTTATATAGGAATGCTTGTAAGAAGCTGAAAATTGAAGGTGAAAATCCCGATTTTATTAAAGATTTGCAGTTGGATGAAATTTTAAAGATTATGACATCGGGAAGTACAAGTATAAACTCGGAGCGTATAATTGTCTCGGTTTTTTCAGAATTTTGTCAAGATGCGGAGGATATTTCATATGGGTATGAAGTCCTTCAGGATTTCATTGAACAGCCCCAAATGTTTTGGGATTTGAAAGCCGCTATTGACATGATGATACCGGTTGAAAAAGAGAGACAATTATCAAACAGAAGAAGAACTGACGTTACAGCAGAGTATAAACTCGGATATGGAGTAAATACGTTGCTTGGATACAGCAGTGTGTGCAAAAAGGTGGGGGGAGGTTTTAAAAGGATATAGGGATAAATATTCATCCCGGGGATTGAATCTTTTATACGAGGCTATTTTTAGCTATGTCGATAACGATAATTATTATAAACTTGAAAAGATTTTGTTGGGACTAAAAAATGTACCCAGGGGTATATCAGAATAAAACTGAACGCAAAAATGGATACATGCTTCAAACTAAAGGATGCTGTTGTTCTGGATATTGATAATAACGGATATGTAAGCAAAATACTGGAGAGAGATGAATACATAAAAGCACGCTTGTCAAAAGGATTTAGGAGCCTGAAAAATATTGGACGAAAAATTCAAGGCAATTATGTTTTAAAGAACATAGATTATATTCTGGAAGAGAATGCTAATGAGATTAAAGATAAGACTCTTAACGGAATTGTTCAGATATTGGAGACTATGATTGCCAATATTTCATCCTTTCTGAGAAATCTTTCCGATGAAATGTTGTTTTATGAAGGTGCGCTAAAACTTGTGCAAACAATGAAAAAACTGGGATTGGTAACTTCAAAGGCAGAAATGACACCTATTGATGAAAGGACTTTTATTGCAGAAGATTTATATGATTTAAGTTTTGCTTTATATCTTTCCGAAAAAGGTTTTATGAATCCTCTCGAAAAAATAGTGACTAATGATGTTTATATAAAAGGGGATGAAAGGATCCAAATTATTACAGGACCCAACCAGGGAGGAAAAACTACCTATATAAGGGCAATGGGTATTCTGCAGATTCTTGCGCAAGCAGGGATTCCGGTCCCGGCAATGAAAGCAGTAATTAGTCCCGTAGACATGATATTTACTCATTTTCCCGCAGATGAAAAACCCGAAAGCAATGAAGGCAGATTGGGCGAGGAACTGCTCAGAATGAGGACTATAGTTGAAAATGCTACAGAGCATAGTCTTGTATTAATAAATGAAGCCTTTGCATCTACCAATTCAAAAGAGGGGAGCATGATTGCTCAGGATATACTGACCGCACTTGCAATTATCGGCTCCAGATGCTCTTTTGTTACCCATCTTAACGAATTGGCTCATAGGGTTAGCAGCATAAACAATGATTTGGGAAATTTAGGGGTAAAATGCAGCCGTTTAATAAATATGGTGGCTCAATATGAAGAAAGTAAAGATACTATAGAGGAAGATTCGGACGCTGAAGTCAGAAAAAGAACGTACAAGATAATTCCGGGTGTTCCATCCAAATCGAGCTTTGCAGCTGATATAGCCGCTCAGTTCAAAATAAGATATGTTGATTTCATTCATAAGTTTTGCTAGCTCAGTTTTTAAATACTTAAGTAAAATTTATGATACATATGTCTATTAATAATTGAGATAAATTGCGATTAAATGAGAAAAGAATGAAATTAATTCGATTTTGAGCAATAAAGCAATTAAAAGAGTTATTATAAGACATATCTGCAATTTTAAATGTTTGAAATAAGTATTATAATAATTTAAGTTGCATATTCTTTCGATTTATTAAAAGCAAAATAAGCAGTGTAAGGTTACAATGGCGTATACTTCTGGTAAAAAAGGCTTTTTTAATTGCCGTAATTGCTAGTAAAGTATAGGTCATTTGCTTTGTAAGGAAAAAATTTTTGGATTTTGGAATAAAGTAAAATATGAAAACAGAATTGTTTGTTGACCGTATACAGCTGTGCAATAATATCGATGGGATATGTATAAGTAAGGATTTTACCGATTTGCATAAATAATAATAGTGCTGTGACTTGTTAGTATGTATACAATGTACAATATGCGAAAGAAGGGTTCGGATGGTTTTGTTATTTTTTTTGGTGCTATTTCCTATAGGTGTAGCATTATTAACTGCATTGGCACCTAATCACCAAATCAGGAATTGGATTGTAAAAGTATCTGCCGGAATTATTTCAGCGGCAACTTGTATATTGACTTTTTTGTTTTTAAAACTTGATTTGAATTACTATGAAATTAATTTTGAGGCCATAAATAGGGTAATGCTATGTTTGGAACTGCTAATCGGTGTATATGTTATTTATCTTGGTATAAAGGATAAAAAATATTTAATTTCATTGTTAATGGCGGCTCAGGCAATAGTTCTCTGCTGGATAGAGTTTAAACTGATTGGTTCGGTAGAAATAAAACATAACATGTTTATAGATAAGTTTTCACTTATTATGGCCATATTGGTAGGGATTATCGGAAGCTTTATATGCCTGTATTCAGTGGGATATATGCATGACTATCACAAGCATCACAAAGAAATAAAGGATCAGAGGAGAAAGTTCTTTTTTATTTTGTTTATATTCTTGTCTGCCATGTTTGGAATGATATTTTCCAATAACTTAATGTGGTTGTATTTCTTCTGGGAGATTACTACTTTATGTTCTTTCCTTCTGATTGGATATACTGGTACGGAGGAATCCAGGAACAACGCCTATAAGGCTTTGATGTTTAATGTTTTGGGAGGACTTGCTTTTGCCGTTGCTCTTGCACTTCTGGCAAGTAAGGCAGGAATATTGGAACTTAATAAACTGATATCCGGCGAAAAAGTAAGTGTATTGATTCCGGCAGTATTGATATGTTTTGCCGGTCTTACAAAGTCAGCGCAAATGCCGTTTTCATCTTGGTTGTTGGGTGCAATGGTGGCACCTACTCCGACATCTGCACTTCTCCATTCAAGTACCATGGTAAAAGCCGGTGTGTATGTGATTATAAGGCTTGCACCCATATTAAACGATACAGCAGCAGGCTTTTTGGTGGCTCTTGTAGGGGGCTTTACTTTTTTGATTGCTTCGCTTATTGCCATAGCTCAGACGGATGCAAAAAAAGTTCTGGCTTATTCCACTATTGCGAATTTGGGACTTATTGTAACTTGCGGCGGAATTGGAACCTATGAATCGGTATGGGCAGCAGTTTTACTGATTATATTCCATGCTGTTGCAAAATCCCTTTTATTCCTTTGTGTAGGTACAGTGGAACACGAACTTGGCAGCAGAAATATTGAAGTTATGCATGGCATGATAAAAAAGATGCCAATACTTGCGATCATGCTTATTGTTGGAATTGCAGGCATGTTCCTTGCACCGTTCGGAATGCTGATTAGTAAATGGGCTGCACTTAAGGCAATTGTTGATACCAATCCCATACTTGTAATATTTATTGCCTTTGGCAGTGCTGCGACACTTTTCTTCTGGACAAAGTGGATGGGCAAGATTATTGCAATTCCCCAAAAGGAAGAGCGAATGGAGATTATTGTTAAGAAGACTGAGATATTACCTATGGCTGCGTTGTCGGTTGCTACAATTATGGTCTGCCTGATGTTCCCGTTTATTTCGTCTAAACTGGTTAATCCCTATGTAATAGAGGTCTTTAATCATGGTGCTTCCATGGATACAGGAAATGTAATTATTATGTTGATTATGATGGGCTTGATATTATTGCTTCCTATAAGATTGCTGGTGTCCAGGAAAGAGTTGAAAGAGGTTTCCATATACCTGGGCGGAGCAAATGCCGATGAACCCAAAAGATTTTATGGCTCAATGGGAACGGTTCAAAAGCTGTATATAGAGAATTACTATATGGACAGGTATTTTGGGGAAGGACGATTGTTTAAAATAGGTTTGACAATTTGCTCGGCAGCTACCTTATTGATGCTGGTTATGGCTTTTATTTACTAAGGCGCTCCAGTGTCAGATATTTTAATTATGACTTTGGTAAGGAGGCAAAATTTTGAGAATTGCAATTTCTGTAATATTGTTTATAATACTTGGACCTTTGATAGGTGGACTGTTATCGGGCCTGGACAGAGTTATCACTGCAAAAATGCAGGGAAGAGTAGGTCCTCCATTGTTACAGCCCTTTTATGATGTTTCAAAGCTGTTAAAAAAGGAAACACTTCTTGTTAATAAAACACAGGATTTTTATGTGTTTGCCTTTTTGGTGCTGATAATTTTTACAGGATGTCTGTTCTTCGCAGGGGAAGATTTGCTTTTGGTAGTTTTTGCACTGACCCTTGCCAGTGTATTGCTGGTGCTGGCAGCTTTTTCTACATCATCTCCCTACAGTCATATGGGCGCTGAAAGGGAATTAATCCAAATGATGTCCTATGAACCCATGGTTATTATTATGACTGTGGGGGTATATATGGTTACAAAGAACTTTTATATTTCAAAAATTGTGGCTTTTGACAAACCTTTGATAATGTATTTACCGGGAGTATTTTTGGGATTTTTGTATGTGTTGACTATCAAGTTCAGAAAATCTCCCTTTGACTTGTCGATGTCACACCATGCTCATCAGGAAATAGTAAGGGGGATTACAACAGAGTTCACCGGTAAGAAACTGGCTATGATTGAAATAGCGCATTGGTATGAAAATGTATTTTTATTAGGATTTATATACCTGTTTTTTGCGAATAATCCGGTGATAGGGATAATTGCCACATTAGCGGCTTTTTTTCTGGAGATATTTATCGATAACAGCAGTGCCAGAGTAAAATGGGAATTTGCAATGGTATCTTCCTGGGTTGTGGCAATAAGTCTTGGAATGGTTAATATAGCTGTTTTGTACTTTATTGGATAGGAGGGGATGATATGTCTTCGCTGTCAAGATCACCCTGGGTTCTTCATTATGACGCTTCCAGCTGTAATGGCTGTGATATAGAAGTACTTGCATGTTTGACACCTATGTATGATGCTGAACAACTTGGAGTTATAAATACTGGAAATCCAAAACATGCAGATATTTTTGTAATAACAGGTTCTGTTAACGAGCAGAATAAAGATGTTATAAAAAATCTCTATAACCAGATGCCGGATCCTAAGGTAGTAGTGGCTGTAGGCATATGTGCGGCGACCGGAGGAATTTTTAAGGACTGTTATAATGTCATGGGCGGCGTTGATCAGATTTTACCTGTTGATGTTTATGTGCCGGGTTGCGCTGCAAGGCCTGAGGCAATAATGGAGGGTATTGCAAAGGCTGCTGAAATACTCGAGGAAAAATACCGGCATATGAAAGAAGACAAGTAAATCTTTTTATGGAAGAGGAAGAGTTAATATGACTAATAAACAGGAGATAAGAAATATTACTTTGAATGAACTGGTAAGCAGTGTCAGGGATTTGGCTTCCAAAGGTTACAGATTGGTGCAGATGAGCTGTACAAATTTTGGGGAAAATGTGCAGCTGAACTACTCCTTTGATAAGGATTATGAGTTTATTAATTTGAGGTTGGATATTCCATCGGATACTCAAGTACAGAGTATAAGCAATATATACTGGAGTGCTGTCATGTACGAAAATGAAATACACGACCTCTTTGGATTGAAATTTAATGGAATGGCAATTGACTTCAAAGGTAATTTGTATAGGACCTCAGTAAAGATACCTTTCGGAAGTTGTTGATATTTTGCCTTAAAAAAGCGGGAGGATATATATGTCAAGAAGAACGATTATACCTTTTGGACCACAACATCCCGTATTGCCCGAGCCTATTCATCTGGACCTTGTAATGGAAGATGAAAAGGTGGTGGAAGCAATTCCATCCATAGGATTTGTGCACAGAGGGTTGGAAAAGCTGGTAGAGAAGAAGGATTTTATTGAATATATCTATGTAGCAGAAAGAATATGCGGAATTTGCAGTTTTATGCATGGAATGGGGTATTCTCAAGCAATTGAGCAAATTATGAATATAGAAGTCCCGGAACGAGCATTGTTTTTGCGTACAATATGGGCAGAGTTTTCAAGGATTCACAGTCATTTGCTCTGGTTGGGGCTTTTGGCCGATGCTTTCGGATTTGAGAGTTTATTTATGCAGTCCTGGAGAGTGCGAGAAAAGGTTTTGGACATAATGGAGGAAACTACCGGTGGACGGGTAATATTCGGCTCTTGCAAAATAGGCGGTGTTCGTAAGGATATAGACACTGTAACTCTGAAGAGAATAGAGAAGGTTCTTGTGGACCTTGAAAAGGAAATCCGGGAGATTAGCAATGTGTTTTTGAATGAGTATACTGTTAAAAGCAGACTGGTTGGGGTAGGGGTACTTTCCAAAGAAGATGCCTATAATTTGGGTGCCGTTGGGCCAATGATGCGTGCAAGCGGTATTGCTCAGGATATGAGAAAATTAGGTTATGGGGCTTATTCCCAGTTGGATTTTGAACCTATTACCCGAGCAAGTGGAGACAGTTATGATAGATGTGCTGTAAGGATTGAGGAATTGTTTCAATCAATAGACCTGATAAGGCAGGCCATCGGGAAGATACCGGAAGGTCCTGTTGATACTAAGGTTACAGGAAATCCCGACGGGGAGGCTTTTGTTCGACTGGAACAGCCAAGAGGTGAGGTTGTGTACTATGTTAAAGCCAACGGAACTAAATTTTTGGACCGTTTGAGAGTACGCACACCTACTTTTGCCAACATCCCGGCATTGCTTAAGATGCTAAAGGGATGTGATTATGCTGATGTTCCTATTTTAATATTAACTATAGATCCATGTATCAGTTGTACCGAGAGGTGATAAAATGTTTGCATTTAATATGACTAAATCAATATTTAAAAATTTATTTACAAAATCTCCGGCAGCAAGAGCTTCTCTTGCTAAAAAGGAATTTAAACGAAATACAAGAGGCAAAATTGATATAAATATTGAGTCTTGTGTATTTTGCGGTATTTGCCAGAAAAAGTGTCCGACCGGTGCCATATCGGTAAATAGAACGGACAAGAAATGGGAGATTGAGAGGCTTAAGTGTATAACCTGCGGTTATTGTGTGGAAGCATGTCCTAAGAAATGCCTTTCGATGGGTAATGAGTATTCAGGACCTGCTTTATCGAAGGATAAGGAAGTATTTGAAAATGCACGAGTACTCGATAACGCAACAAATAGTTAAGATAGCTGAAGAGAAAGCAAAAAGCCATGGCGCTGTTAAAATTGAACGGATTTCCCTTGTAGTGGGTGAATTGTCCGGCTTTATCGGGGAATCCATTCAAATGTATTTTGATATTCTGTCAAAAGGAACCCTGGCAGAAGGTGCAATTTTGGACATAACTTATATAAAGCCTCAGCTGAAATGTTCAAAATGCAGTACCTATTTTTATCGCAAGAGGTTTTCTTTTGAGTGCCCTCAATGCGGCGGTATGGGTATGCCAACCCAGATTGGCAAGGAGTTCTATGTCAAGGATATTGATATTTATGTCGGGTAGATTAATTTTTTAAAAGCTATCTGTACGAGGCTAAGGTCAAAACATCGGCGGGAAATTTTGGTTTATGGAGGACCGATGAAATGGAACTTCAAAAAGTTGAAATAATACAGGATATATATAGCGAAAATGAAAAAATTGCATTGTCAGTCAAGCAAAAATTAAATGATAAGGGGATTTTTGTTATTAATGTTTTAGGTTCGCCGGGGTCGGGAAAAACTTCTGCCATAACAGAAATTATTAAATTACTACCCAATGTAAAATCTTATGTTATTGAAGGGGATTTGGAGTCGGACATTGATACTCAAAAAATGAGGGCAATGGGTGTGGAGACCTATCAAATAAACACCGGTGGTGCTTGTCATTTGGATGCTCCTACTGTGGAAAGGGCCCTGGAGAAACTTAGCCTTAGTGAAAAAGGCATCCTGTTTATTGAGAACATTGGGAACTTGGTATGTACGGCAGAGTTTGTTGTGGGAGAAAACATAAAAATGTTGATTTGCTCGGTACCTGAGGGAAGCGATAAGCCGTACAAATATCCTATAATTTTTGAAAATGCCGATGTCATTGTATTGAACAAGTGTGATTTAAAACAGTATGTGGACTTTGACGATAAGTTTTTCTACGACGGAATAAATGCTTTAAATAAAAAGGCGTCTGTTTTTGAAGTATGTGCAAAGACGGGAGAAGGTTTTGACAAACTGGTGGAATGGATAAACAAGGTAAGATTAAAATGAAAACTTTTGAAATAAAACTTTGGGGAACTGTACAGGGTGTTGGTTTTAGGCCCTTTGTTCATCGTTTGGCAAAGGAACACGGATTGACCGGTTTTGTTGCCAATGACGGGTCTTGCGTTCTTATTGTCATAAAAGCTGACAACAAAAAACTGGAAGAGTTTATACGGGACTTAAAGCAAAAGAAGCCGCAGTCTTCAGACATCGTAAATTTACAGGTGACTGAAAATACTTGCGGCGTTATTGCTTCTAAGGAAAAATTACAGAACGTAAATTCTTTATTTGATGATTTTATAATAAAACCCAGTACCGATAACTCGGAAAGTCCGGTTTTTATCGCACCGGATATTGCTGTGTGCGATAATTGCCTGAATGAACTGTACCGGGAAACTGACCGTAGATATTTGCATCCGTTTATCAGCTGTATGGAGTGCGGACCTCGTTTCACTATAATAGACATGGTCCCCTATGACCGGGAAAATACGACTATGTCCGACTTTCCCATGTGTGCTTCGTGTTTGAAAGAATATAAAGATATCGACAATATACGTTGTCACGCACAAACCGTTTCATGCCATGACTGCGGGCCGCAGTTGGAATTTGTCGAAGCGGGAAAAGTTGGGAAACTGACAGGATTTGAAGCTTTTTTGCGGGCTGTTGAAATTTTAAAGCAAGGCGGTATTTTGGCCGTTAAGGGAATTGGCGGTTTTCATTTATGCTGCAGCCCATTTAATGAAGATTCAGTAAATAGGCTTAGAAAACTAAAAGGGCGTGAAGAAAAGCCCTTTGCTGTTATGTTTGATAATATAGCTGAAATAGAGAAATACTGCATTGTGTCTTCGGAAGAGAAAAAACAGCTGTTATCACGGGAAAGACCTATTGTTCTGTTAAAGAGAAAAAAATCGGATATTTGCAAATCTGTTTTCAAATCCAGTAAATATCTCGGATGTTTTATGGTCTATACACCTCTCCATAAGATGCTGATAAATTCAGTCGGGCCCTTGGTTATGACCAGTGCCAATATTTCCGACCGGCCCATAATAATCGACAATGAGAAGATAATGTCCCTAATGGATAAAGGATTGTCGGGGGTTTTATATAATGACAGAAGAATTCTTTCCGGAATAGATGACTCCGTTATCAAGGTTAACTCAAGTACCGGAATTCAATTTATAAGAAGAGCAAGAGGGTTTGTACCGTTACCGTTGTATTTGGGAGACCGGTTTAAAAATGTAAGGCCTATACTTGCATGCGGAAGCGATTTGAAAAATACCTTCTGTATAGCTCAAAACGGTTATGCCTATTTGAGCCAATACGGCGGGGATCTTGAAGAAGAGGAAGCTTTTAGAAAGTTTAGAGAGAATATTAAACGATTCGAAAGAATTTTTAAAATCAAGCCGGAAAAAATATGCTGCGATTTACATCCCGGGTATTATTCTTCAAAGTATGCCAAAAAATATGGTATTGAAGTTTTAGAGGTTCAACACCACCATGCCCATATTTTGTCCGTCATGGCTGAAAATTGTTTGTATAAGCCTGTTATAGGTGTTGCCTTTGACGGAACAGGCTATGGAACCGACGGTGCCATGTGGGGAGGAGAGTTTCTTGTAGTGTCGCCTGAAGGTTTCAAAAGGGCAGGTCATTTAAAGTATGTTCCCATGCTTGGGGGCGATTCCGGAGTAAAAGAGGTCTTTAAGACAGGATATTCTTATCTGTATGATTCAGGCTTGGACATACACATACGGGATGAGAAGTGGCCCCTTATGAAAGCGGCCCTTGCAAATAATATAAATACAGTAATGTCATCGAGCATGGGAAGATTGTTTGATGCAGTATCTTTTATTGCAGGAATAAAAAGTTATTCGAGTTTTGAAGGGGAATGTGCAATACTTTTGGAAAACTGTGCGTCAGATTATATGGAGGCTTTTAGCCTGACAAATGCGTTTTATGATTACCCAATGGGAAAGTCGGTAAATGGGTGCATGCCATATAGTTACGATATAATTGAAATGGACGACAAACTTGTTGGAGATATGAAAAGATGCATTGAAGAAATATTTGCCGACAGCTTAAAGGGTGAGGATAAGCGTAAAATAGCATGGAGGTTTCATTTAACTGTAATTGATTATATATTGACAATGTGCACAAAATTAAGGGAATTATATAATATAAACGATGTGGCATTATCCGGAGGGGTTTTTCAGAACTCAATAGTTTTTGAAGGTGCTGTGAACGTATTAAAGCATAATGGATTCAATGTGTTTTTTAATGTTAAAGTGCCTGTAAATGATGGAGGTATATCGTTAGGACAGGTATTTGCAGCAATGCTGGAAGAATAAAATTGGAGGATGTGAAAATTTATGTGTGTTGCTGTTCCGGGAAAAGTAATAGAACTGAATGGCAAAATGGGTAAGGTGGATTTTAACGGTAATGTTGTAGAGGTAAATGTAAGTCTGGTTGATGTGGAAGTTGGAAGTTATGTACTTGTGCATGCCGGATATGCAGTGGAAGTAGTCAAAAGGGAATTGGCTGAGGAACTTTCCAATCTTTTTGCCGATTTGGAGGACGTTTTATAATGATAAATCTGGAAGAGATAAAAAGCTTTTTATTGGATTATTCGGGACCTGAAATAAAGCTTATGGAAGTGTGCGGCACTCATACCTCAACTATTGTAAAGAGCGGCATAAGGTCATTGCTGTCAAAAAACATAAAACTTGTATCGGGACCGGGATGTCCGGTATGCGTAACGGGATCCCGTTATATTGATGAAGCTGTGAAATTTGCTTTTAGCAAAGATTACACAGTTTTATCTTTTGGCGACCTGTTAAGAGTTCCGGGAAATGAAATGTCCCTATCGGAAGCCAAAGCTCTAGGCGGAAGTGTGGAAATTGTCTATTCTCCGATGGAAGCAGCGGAAAAGGCTATAAATAATCCGGAGAAAAATTACGTACTGGCGGCTGTGGGCTTTGAAACCACTATTCCGGCCTATGCCCTTTTGTTGGATAATTTGATTGAGTGTAAAATTTCAAATGTTAAGCTTTTAACCAGCCTGAAATCCATAGGTCCTGCATTGGATTGGCTGTGCGAGAATGAATCGGATATTGACGGCTTCATTGCACCAGGCCATGTGGCCTCAGTTACGGGTGTTTCAGTTTATCGGCTTCTGGCTGAAAAATACCGTAAACCTTTTACTGTAGCCGGTTTTGAAGCAGAACACATTTTGGTGGCCATATATGACCTGGTTATGCAGATTGTTAAAGGCAGGTATGAAGTTCATAACCTGTATAAAAGTATTGTATCCGATAAGGGAAATGAAAAGGCAATGGAAATTATAGGGAAGTATTTTGAGCTTTCTTCTGCCTATTGGAGGGGAATGGGAATTATTGACAGTTCGGGTTATACTGTCCGTGAAAATTATAGAGATTACGGAATTGAAATTCCTGTAAGAGAAGAGGAAATTTCCAATAAGTCTAAAGGATGCCGGTGTGGAGAAGTTATTACAGGAAAAATAGAACCTTATGAGTGTGCACTGTTTGGGAAAGGATGTAGTTCGACAAACCCGGTGGGACCATGTATGGTATCCCACGAAGGAACCTGCGGTATTTACTACAGTATGTATGGATAAACTAAAAAAGATAGGGTGAGAATTTTGGGAAACAGTCAAAAGATTACTATGGTACATGGCAGCGGTGGAAGTGCCACCAGAAAGCTTATACAGGATTTGTTTCATAAATATTTTCAAAATGATGCTTTGGACAAAATGGAGGATGCTGCCGTATTGGACATTTCCTCCGAAAAAATTGCTTATACCACCGATTCCTTTGTTGTCACTCCAATTTTTTTTCAAGGCGGCGATATAGGTAAACTGGCGGTATGCGGCACTCTTAACGATTTGCTTGTCATGGGGGCAGAACCTAAATATCTTTCGGCGGGATTTATCCTTGAAGAGGGCATGGATATAAGGGATTTGGAAGAGATTATAAAGTCAATGGCTTTAACGGCAGAAGAAAGCGGTGTAAAGATTGTAGCCGGAGATACAAAAGTTATTGAAGGAAGCGGTGGAATATATATTAATACTTCAGGTATAGGTTTGATTAATCATAAACCTTTTCACACATCAAACGTAAAACCCGGCGACGCAGTAATTGTAAGCGGACCTTTAGGAAATCACCATGCCTGCATTTTATCCCATCGAATGAATATAAAAAATGCAATATCAAGCGACTGTGCCTATCTGGGTGAAATGGTACAGAACCTGATAAAAGCAAATATAGAGATAAAAGCCATGAGGGATGTTACAAGGGGTGGTTTAGCCACTGTACTGAATGAAATAGCGGAAAGTTCCAATACCACAATAAATTTAACAGAAAGCAGTATTCCTGTGGATCCTGAAGTGAAAAGTTTTTGCGATATTTTAGGACTTGATCCTCTTTATATGGCTAATGAAGGAAAAATTGTTTGCTTTGTTTCCCGGGAAGATGCCGAAAAGGCTTTAAGTATTATAAAAAACAGCAGATTCGGTGAGAAAGCTGCTATTATTGCTGAAGTTTCAGAACGTGAAAATGTACCGGTTACTGTTACAACAAGAATTGGAGGAAAAAGAATTTTAAATGTTCTTCAGGGAGAGGGCCTTCCAAGAATTTGCTGATTAATATTCAAAAATTATTGACAAAAATAATACATAGTATTATAATGATAATAACAAAATGATAGTAATAAAATGATAATAACAAAACAGTAATAAAAATGCGAGGTAGAATATGGCTGACAACAAACTTAGGAATAAACAGGGACTTACCGAAGAAGAATTTTTAAAAAACTATGATGCCGGCAAATACGAGAGACCATCGGTTACTGTAGATATGCTGATTTTTACGGTAACCAACGAAGAGAGGAAAAGTTACAGAAAGCTTCCTGAAAAAGCACTAAAGCTGCTTATGATCAAAAGGGGAGATCATCCGTATATAGGGCAATGGGCTCTTCCCGGTGGATTTGTGAATATAAACGAAAGTCTTGAGGAAGCTGCACGCAGAGAGTTGAAAGAGGAAACCAACATTGACAATATATATATGGAACAGCTTTATACATGGGGAGATGTTGGGAGAGACCCAAGAACAAGGGTAATAAGTACTTCTTATATGTCCCTGGTGGATAGCCAAACTTTAAACATTAAAGCCAATGATGATGCCGATGATGCAAAGTGGTTTACTGTATCCTGCAAATTGTATCAGGAGCAAAAAACCGTTACTCAGGGTGGATATATTTTACAAAGGCTTTTTGAGTTGAAGCTTAGCAATGAGGGAGATAACCTTTCAGCCATTGTAAAAGTGGCGAAGACGGTGGAAAACAGGATAACCACAGTAGAAAGGGAAATTGTTGAATCCCACGGAATAGCTTTTGACCATGCCAAGATAATTCAATATGGAATTGAAAGGCTTCGAAACAAGATTGAGTACACTGACATAGCTTTTAACTTAATGCCTGAGCTGTTTACGCTGACCGAACTTCAGCAGGTGTATGAGATTATTCTTGATACCGAGCTTTTAAAGGCAAATTTCCGAAGAAAGATTTCCGGCATGGTTATAGAGACCAATGAATATACAAAAGATTCAGGACACAGGCCCTCAAAGTTATTCAGGTTTAATCCGAACTGGCAGAATTTGATTGAGGCATAACAATTATGAAAGGGGAAGATGAGTATGAAAATTGTCAACAGGGACCAATTCATGAAAAGAAGCATGGAAACTATAAAAGAAATGCTGGATATGCTGGAAGGGCTTCAAGGTATTAAGCTGACAGATTTGCAAGGGGATAGAACAGCTCTGGTTATAGTGGATATGATAAACGGTTTTGCCCGGGAAGGAGCACTGAAAAGCGACAGGGTCGAAGAATTGATTCCTGAAATAGTAAGATTGTCAAAAAAATGTGATGAGCTGGGAGTTCAAAAAATTTCCTTCGCCGATTGTCACACTGAAGCATCGCCTGAATTTGGTGCATATCCTAAACACTGCATGGCAGGAACAAGCGAAGCCGATGTGGTGGATGAAATCAAAGAGGTTGGAGGCTATAAACTGATTGAAAAAAATTCAACCAATGGTTTTCATGAAGAAGAGTTTAAAAAATGGCTTGCCGATAATCCGCAGATAACCAACTTTATTGTTACAGGGGATTGCACAGATATATGTGTTCAGCAGTTTGCAATAACATTAAAGACCTGGTTCAATATGCAAAACAAAAACTATAGGATAATAGTTCCTATGAATGCTGTCGATACCTATGATTTGGGAGTTCATAACGGAGACCTGGTGAATGTTATGGCATTATACAATATGATAATTAATGGAGTGGAAGTGGTTAAAGAGATTGAAGTATAAGGTTTTGAACGTTTAAAGAAGTTTGACTGCAATTAAAAGAAAAATATAGGAGATGTTTTGAAATGGAAAAAATTAATTTCACTATGTTAACTGACTTTTATGAATTGACCATGGCAAATGGTTATTTACAAAACGGATTTAAAGACAAGATTGCCTATTTTGACATGTTCTTCAGGAAAGTACCCGATGGCGGCGGATTTGCCATAATGGCAGGTGTCGAACAGCTTATTGAATACTTGGAAAACCTTAAATTTGATGATAAGGATATAGAGTATTTGAGAAGTAAAAATATTTTCTGCGAGGAATTTTTAGAGTATTTGAGAGACTTTAAGTTTAGCTGTGATGTGTGGGCTGTACCTGAAGGAACACCCATATTTCCGAATGAGCCGGTGGTAACGGTGAGGGGTCCTGTTATTCAGGCTCAGTTTATTGAAACTATGGTACTTTTGACTATTAATCATCAAAGTCTTATTGCAACAAAAGCCAACAGGATTGTAAGAGCTGCTCAAGGCAGAGGTGTTATGGAATTCGGAACAAGAAGGGCTCAAGGCTACGAGGGTGCAATTTACGGTGCAAGGGCAGCATATATTGGAGGATGTATCGGTACTGCATGTACTATTGCCGATAGGGATTTTGAAATTCCGGCATTAGGTACTATGGCTCACAGCTGGATTCAAATGTTTCCTTCAGAACTGGATGCCTTCAGAGCATATGCCGAAGCATATCCAGACAATTGTACACTGCTTGTGGATACTTACAATGTGCTTAAATCGGGAGTTCCAAATGCCATAAAAGTGTTCAATGAGGTAATAGTACCCAAAGGTTTCAGGCCAAAGGGAATAAGGATAGACAGCGGGGATATTACATATCTGTCGAAGGAAGCGAGGAAAATGTTGGATGAAGCGGGATTTCCTGATTGTAAAATTGTGGCATCCAACTCTCTGGATGAATATATTATACGTGATATTCTTATTCAGGGTGCAAAAGTCGATTTGTTCGGTGTAGGTGAGAGACTTATAACTTCGAAGTCCGAGCCTGTATTCGGTGGAGTATACAAGCTTGTAGCCATTGAAGAAGACGGGAAGATTGTTCCTAAAATAAAGATCAGTGAAAATGTGGCGAAAATAACCAATCCCGGGTTCAAAGAACTGTGGAGGCTTTTTGACAGGAAAACAGGAAAGGCTATTGCGGATGTTTTGACTCTTCGAGATGAGGTTATCGACGATAGCAAGCCCTATGAAATATTTGACCCTGAGTATACCTGGAAGAGAAAGACGGTAACTGATTTCTATGCCAAAAGGCTTCAGGTGAAAATTTTCGATAAAGGTACATGTGTTTATAAAAGTCCAAAACTTAAAGAAATCAGAGATTATTGCAGTGAACAGATAGATAACCTGTGGGAAGAGGTTAAAAGATTTGAAAATCCGCACGTATACTATGTCGATTTGTCAACCGATTTGTGGGAAATGAAACAGCAGTTGCTGAAGCAATATTCGGTTAAATAGAATACATGGTCAGTAGGATAAACTAAAAGATTTGAATTAAGCTTGTTTATCTTGGAATTGATTTCAATATATTAACACAAATTGAAATTGTATTTTAAAATTCAGTTTTATTGAAAAAATGAAGATTACAAAGTTGTTACTTTCATGCCAGTTATATTAAATTTATATTTATATCCAAGCTATATATCTGTTAATACTAGGACTTAGCAGCTAAATAGATGCTTTGTGAGTTATTCAACTGGAATAAAAATATGCAGGAAAAACACAAAACACTTGTTGAAATTTAAATATTTTTATGGTAGTATTTTGGATAGTGAAAAAATTAACTATCAGAAATGCTGCCGGAGTTAAGAATTTCGGCTATTCTATTACTAGTAATGCAACTTGGATATTGCAACTTAGCAATAGTATATTTACATTTATAAATAGCATATTAACAAATTAAATAGTATATTAACAACTATTTGAAGGGAGAATTCAAATGAACACGAACAATCAAAAATTATTGGCTTGGGTAAAAGAAATGGCTGAAATGTGTCAGCCTGACAACATTTACTGGTGCGACGGTTCAGAAGAAGAAAATCAGCGTCTTCTGAAAGAAATGGTAGACGCAGGAATGGCTACTCCGCTAAATCCTGAGAAACGTCCCGGATGTTATCTTTTCCGCAGTGACGCTACTGACGTTGCACGTGTTGAGGACAGAACATTCATAGCTTCTAAAAAACAGGAAGATGCAGGTCCGACAAACAACTGGATTGACCCTGTTGAATTGAAAGCTACAATGAAGGAGCTCTACAAAGGTTGCATGAAGGGTAGAACAATGTATGTTATACCTTTCTCAATGGGACCGATAGGTTCACCTATTTCAAAGATTGGTGTAGAATTGACAGACAGCCCATACGTTGTAGTTAACATGCGTATTATGACTCGTATAGGCAGTAAAGTTCTTGAAGCTTTAGGTGATGATGGAGAATTTGTTCCATGCTTACACTCAGTAGGTGCACCTTTAGCAGAAGGAGAAAAAGATAAAAAATGGCCTTGTGCACCGATAGAAAAGAAATATATCAGCCACTTCCCGGAAGAAAAGACAATTTGGTCTTACGGTTCCGGATATGGTGGAAATGCTCTTTTGGGTAAAAAGTGTTTTGCACTTCGTATAGCTTCTGTTATAGCTCGTGAAGAGGGTTGGCTTGCTGAACATATGCTCATCCTTCGTATCACAAATCCAAAAGGCGAAGTAAAATATATCGCCGGTGCATTCCCAAGTGCATGCGGTAAGACAAACCTTGCTATGCTCGTACCGACTATTCCGGGATGGAAAGTTGAAACCATAGGTGATGATATAGCATGGATGAAATTCGGTAAAGATGGCCGTTTGTATGCTATAAATCCTGAAGCAGGATTCTTCGGTGTTGCTCCCGGTACTTCCATGAGTTCAAACCCGAATGCTATGAAGACTATTGAAAAGAATACAATATTCACTAACGTTGCTTTAACTGATGATGGCGATGTTTGGTGGGAAGGTATCGGATATGATGCACCTTCACATCTCATTGACTGGAAAGGTAATGATTGGGCACCGGGCTCTGAAACTCCTGCAGCTCATCCAAATGCTCGTTTTACAGCACCGGCAAGTCAGTGTCCTTCAATTGCACCTGAATGGGAAGATCCTAACGGTGTGCCAATTTCAGCAATCCTTGTAGGAGGACGTCGTCCAACTACTGTTCCTTTAGTACATGAAAGCTTTAACTGGGAACATGGCGTATTTATGGGTTCAATCATGGGTTCAGAAATAACTGCTGCTGCTATATCCGACAATATAGGTAAAGTACGTCGTGACCCATTTGCTATGTTACCGTTCATAGGATACCATGTTGGCGATTATTTGCAGCACTGGTTGGATGTTGGTGCTAAATCCGAAGAAGGCAAGTTGCCGAAGATATTCTATGTAAACTGGTTCCGTAAGGACAAAGACGGTAAATTCTTATGGCCGGGTTACGGTGAAAACAGCCGTGTTCTCAAGTGGATATTCGAAAGAGTATCCGGAGAAGGAAAAGCTGTTAAGACTCCTATCGGTTACATGCCTACACCGGATGCTATTGATACAACAGGACTTGATATTAGTGAAGAAACTATGGCTGAACTTCTCAAAGTTAACAAGGAAGATTGGTTGAAGGAAGTTCAATCCATCAGAGAGCACTATGCTAACTATGGTGAAAAAGTTCCTAAGGCATTGATAGCTCAGTTGGATGCTTTGGAACAACGTTTGAAAGAAAGCAACTAAGATTTTATAATTTAAACCGGATGACAATTTGGATTTGTCATCCGGTTTATTTATTACACAGGCAAATGAAAAATAATTATGAACAGAAGTATTTAAGTATAAAAAGACATATTCCTAAAGTCCAAAGATAAAAGGCAAAAATAGAAAAGTGGGGAAATATAAAAAACAAAATTACTCCTAAGACTATGGATATCAGCCCCGATAATGAGAGCTTGTTTTGATGGCTATAAGCATTGAAAATGGAGTGTTGTCTGAAATGCTCATAAGGTAATTGTTTTATATACGGCAACTCCTTTGTTTTTGTAAAAGCAGGTATGTAACCGATTAGCCCTCGAGCATAGATTTCCATCCATATATCTCTGGAGAGAGCAAGAGTGTCTGAAGAATCACTTTGTGCGGTATATATAAATGTTGAACTGTTGTTGCTAATTAAGGAGCTTAAACTTAAATTCGGAGAGTTGAATAAAACTAATCCTCTAACGTATATACGGTTTCTTTTTTTTAAGTGAATAGTTTTAATAACACCTTCCCGGGAGGTGCAATGTACATAAAAGTATTCTCGCCCAGTGTTGCTGTATAGGGAGTGAATTTGCTCGGACAAATATATGAATTTGCGTCAATGTAACAACGAAATCCATGCTTATCGTATATTTTCAGCCATAAACGGCCTTTATTAAATATTTTGGATATCAGATAGATCTTGTCATACCTTTTTAGACATATCTTAATCTCGGAACTGAAATCGGGTTTTTCATAGCAGAATAAGTTGTCCTCCATTACGTAGCAGTAGTTATCAAGGTCTATAAGTTTGGTTTTGCTGTTAATGAAACCAATAAAAAAATTATCTTCAAGAACTTCGATCCATTGCTGATCGTTTTCCCAAGATGAATATCCAAGATCAATTATTCCACCATCTCTTATTTTTTTTACAGTGGAATAAGAAAAACCTTTTCCGCTATATACGTAGGTACCACCGATGACCATTTTTCTCATGCATACATTACCTCACAAAGTTTGGTAAACCACTAATATTTTACCATAATTTTTGTTGGGTGTATATATATAACAATAATAATTGATAAAAATTAGTTATAAATACTTATTGTGGTTATAAATTAAAGTATATAGCTGTCAAAGGAAAAGGTTATTATGTAATTAATAATTGTTATATAGTTTATATAAGCTTCTATAGTCGGGATTGGTAGATGACTCCAGTAAGTGAGCCGATACATTTGAACCAGGCTTTCTGTGATTGTTTAATGCATATATTATGTTTTCTGCTGTGGTTATTCCCACCCCATGACCATAATAATAATTATTTCCCAAATCAATAGCATTTTCGCCCTGCCATTCGGGTGTTAACGGATCTACATCGGGATTTTTAAAATATCTGCAATCGCCGGGAAAAATATCCGGTGGTTTGCGATTGGTGCTTACTCTAAGTTTTCCGCTTAGATTTTGCCAATCCATAAGGTAGATATCGGTAAATATGCGGTTGAACCGTTCTGAACCGAAAGTATCCAACACAGCTTTATAATAGACTATGACAATTGCAGTAGCACATTCAGTACCATATAACCAACCATTGTTATAAATGTCGTTAATGGCTTTGGATGGCTGCACATTGCTTTTTAATAAAAAACCGCCTTCTGGGGTTCGCCTCCAATAATACTCATTGCATTCCGAGTTTTTAAAGGTTTTGAAACGTAATCGACTTCTAAACAGCTTCTTGGAAGCGTTTATAATATTTTTCCTCATATCAAGAATAAAATATAGTTCCTGGGCTGAGGAAAATCTGTAATTATAACTGCTTTTATTCATTATGTTTATAATCTTCAGTTTGATTTCATCATTGCCGATGTCGTGTATGACAGTATCAACATCAACAACATTGCCGGATATAGTCAGCATATTGAACCTCCTAACTTGGCAGCTGATATTTTAAGTTGTTCAGTTATGGGATAGCGGATCCAATTGTTCCACGAATAAATATTTTGGTTGTGTAATATAAAGGAGTAATTGGAAAGCAGTATTTGGCTGTTTATATCCAAAGTATTGAATATATTCAACTGACGTTTTTCATCATCGGTAAGATTACCTTCAATAGTTCCATCTCTGGAAACCTTTTTAAAAAGGTACTTGGCGCCTAAGGAGACTTCAAATGGTGATGGGTCGGGCATCTGCTGAAAACTTTCGCCGGTATAATATATAAACGGAAGATTTTCCTTTAGCCAATAACGTACATTACTGTACAGCATTTCTTTCGACAGACTGCTGTTTCTTACTACAGGAATAAACTTGAGAAGTTCTTTAGTCAGCTCAACTTCTTTTTCGTCTTCAGAATTGAAACCTTCCGCCAGCATTAATATACAGTTGGGATCACGGCATTCGAAAAATGCCCAGACCATGTCATGGATAAATAAGCCTTGTTTATAACGATTGTATATAATTTCTTTTATTACAGGGAGTATTGAATAGTCCTTGTATTCTCTGACAAGTATTATTGCGCAGGAATCCAGTATATCAGTATACTCTCCTCTTGACATGGCATCGTCTTTGCCGGTTTGAAGTATCTATTTGAGTGTTTCGGCGACATCGATGTTTTTAGTTAACTCATTGAAACGGGAAAAACTTTTGGAACGAATGCTTTTTATTACGTCTATAACTTTTTTGTTTCTTGAGTTTAAGTATCTTGATAAGGATGGTTTGCTAATCTGAGGCAAAAGTATGTACAATGCCGGAAAACTAAGGTTGTCTTCATTTATTAAATTTAAAGCTTTTGATGGGTTTCTGACAAGCAGTTTATGAAAATAGAAAGACAGATTTCTGTTTCCTCTGTCAAGTCGCATCTTGTCTAAAGTGCTTAATGTGGATATATCGGCCATAATTAACCTCAAATCTTAAAGTTATACTATTAATATTAATATGCACTTTAAGGTCTAAACGGAACATGATTTGGAATTTTATTATGACGAGTGAAGCTTTTTGGAAAGGTACGGCTTCAAAGAAAGGAAAAATCCATAGGAAAGCTTTTTGTATAAAAAAGAAAAGAGAAAATGGGGCTGTTGCACTAAGAAAATTAGTGTAACAGTCCTTTTGTGTCTAAAAAGCAAAATCCGGACTTCGAAAAGTCCGGATTTTGGTGTAAAATGTATTTATGCCACTAAATAATTTAACACATAAAGATTATACCATTCGCGGTGATTTCTATCAATTAAAATTACCGTTAAATATTGAGTACATGATACCTAATGATGATTCTGTC
>Ga0209508_1000248_pt1:0-57500 | contig 63052 bp, 61 predicted proteins | sample AD_UKC129_MetaG_FD_184427 | JGI IMG/M metagenome (GOLD analysis project Ga0209508, IMG submission 184427) | Active sludge microbial communities of municipal wastewater-treating anaerobic digesters from Canada - AD_UKC129_MetaG (SPAdes) (version 2) | ecosystem: Engineered > Bioreactor >...
AATAGTATTCGAAACAATGACATCACCAGCAGAAAAACCCTACGGACACCCCGAAAGAGAAAGTAAATATATGGGCCAACTCAAACCCGAAACAAGCAAAATAAAAGACGACTATGAACTCAAAAAACTCAGAATCTATCAGAAAAAAATAGGGGATAAATAATGAGCCACGAAGAAGTTATGAAAATCGCGAGAAAACGAGGATTCTTATGGTCATCCTTTGAAATCTATTCAGGAGTAGCAGGATTCGTAGACTACGGACCACTAGGAGCCCTCCTAAAAAATAAGATCATGAACAAATGGAGAGAATACTACATCATAAAAGAAGGATTCTACGAAATGGAATCCCCAACAATAATGCCAGAAGAAGTCTTCAAAGCCTCAGGACATGTTGACCATTTCAACGACCCCATGACACAATGCAAAGAATGCAGAGAAGTATACAGAGCAGACCACATAATCGAAGAAGCCACCGGAATGGAAGTTGAAGGCCTGGAAAACCAGAAGCTCACAGAGATGATCTCAAATAAAAAAATAAGATGTCCACGTTGCGGCGGACACCTCTCACATGTATGGAGCTACAATCTCATGTTCCAGACACTCATCGGGGCAAAAGGCAAAAAAATTGGATACCTCAGACCCGAAACAGCCCAGGGCATATTCACACCATTCAAAAGACTTTTAAGATTCTTCAGAAACAAATTACCATTCGGTGTAGTGCAACTCGGCAAAGCTTATCGTAACGAAATATCTCCCAGACAAGGCGTCATAAGACTCAGAGAATTCACACAAGCAGAAGCAGAAATATTCGTAAACCCCAAGGAAAAGACACATCCCAGATTCCAGATGATAAAATCAGAAAAACTAAAATTATACCCGGCAGAAAAACAAGAAAAAGGCGAAGAACCCATAATATTAACCGCCGGAAAAGCAGTTAAAAAGGGTATAATTTCAAGCGAACTCTTAACATACCATTTATGGTTAGCTAAGGAATTCCTAGTTGATATAGGAATACCAGAAGACGTTATAAGATTCCGCCAACACCTCCCAACCGAAATGGCACACTATGCAATCGACTGCTGGGACATTGAAATCCAAACCAACAGATACGGATGGATCGAAATAATAGGCATAGCAGACAGAACAGACTACGACCTCAAATCCCACAGCGAACACAGCAAAGAAGACCTAAAAGTCTTCATAGAATACGAAAAACCCAAAATAATAAAAAAAGAAATAGTCAAAGCCAAAATGGAAAAGATAGGCCCAAAATTCAAAAAAGACGCGGCAAAAATTATAAAAGTCCTAGAAGATGCGGATCCAAAACTCGTCAAAAAAGAACTTAAAGAAAAAGGCCAATTCAAACTTGAAATAGATAAAAAATACATTCTAAAAAGAGAAGATCTTGAATTCGAGGAAATCGAAGAAACAATAAAAGGAGAAAGGATTTTCCCCCATGTAATAGAACCATCCTTCGGCATCGACAGGATAATATATTCACTCCTACTCCACTCATATAAAAAAGAGGATGATAGAACCTACTTTAACTTCCCAGCTGACATAGCCCCAATAGAAGTCGCAGTCCTACCCCTAATAAACAAAGAAAAACTTGTCCAATTATCACTAAAAATAAAAGATGACCTCCGAAACAATGGTTTCCTCGCCGAATTCGACGCATCAGGTACAATAGGTAGAAGATACGCCCGCATAGATGAAATAGGGGTGCCCTTCGCAGTAACAATAGACCACCAATCACTCGAAGACAATAAAGTCACCCTAAGAAACAGAAACGACACAAAACAAATTAGAATACCAATAAAAGACCTTAAAAGAATCTTGGAAGACCTCCTAAAAAGACGGAAAAAATTCCAAGATCTCCTAGAAACACACAATTAACAAGGTGAAAAAAGGATGATAGATGCCCACATACACGCAGATACACGTCCATATGAAGACTTCGAGAAAATGGCAATAGCAGGAATAGAAAAAGCCATAACATACGCCCACGACCCCCTCCCCATGAAAATCTCCAATGTAACACTCGAACACATACAACGCCTACTAGAAATCGACATCCAACGTGCAAAAGAAAACGGCCTCAAATTATATGTAGCGGCAGGAATACACCCAAGAAGCATACCCAGAGACTATAACAAAGTCCTGGGACGATTACCCCAAATCCTAGAAGATCCAAGAACCGTGGCCATAGGAGAAATAGGAATTGAAACAGGAAAAAAGTTAGAGATAAAAATTTTAAAGGAACAGTTAAAATTGGCAGATCAACTAAGAATCCCCGCGGTAATACACACACCCCGCAGAAACAAAAATGAGATAACAAAGATGATTATACCAATCCTAGAAGATAATATCGACACATCCAAGGTATTAATAGACCATGTCGACACCAACATAATCAAAGAAGTCATAAAGGGAGAATCAATGCTCGGACTCACCATACAACCAGGTAAAATGACACCATTTGAAGCTGTTATGATCATGAAAGAATATGGAGTAGACAACTTCATTTTAAATAGTGACATTAGCTCCGCACCCTCAGACCCACTCTCAGTACCAAAAACCGTCCATAAAATGCGCCTCGAAGGCTTCACTGACTCAGATATACATAAAGCGTCTTCAAAGAATGCTAAAAAATTCTTCAAAATCTGATATACATCCCATAAAAAGTTAAAAAAACTGTTAAAAATCAATATCAAAAAAAAGAGAATAGTTTAAATCTAAAGGTTCATACAATTCCAAGAAAATACTCAGCTTTAAAATTTTCTGCATATCTACTCTCATAAGCATACGCTGGAATAGTGGCCCCCAACCCAATTTTTCTCTCGACTTTAAAAGAAGATCATCTGGTTATATGTACAAGATAACTACTAGATTGCACCTAATCTTTTGAGAGCTTTCAAGGCACATTCATGCCCCATTTTGAGACACTCATTTAAACCTTCGTTTTTAAGCCAAGATGCAATAAAACCTGCAGCAAACGCGTCACCTGCACCAGTCGTATCTAACGCCTTAACTTCCCTAACTTTATATTTTATCACATCTTTTCTTGTATAAAGTTCAGCGCCTTCACCCCCCTTCGTTATCACTATCAGAGAGATTCCCTCATCAATTAATAAATTAACAGCATCTTGAGCAGATTTACCAGTCAAAAGTCTAAGTTCATATTCATTGATAAAAAGAACATCAGTATTCCGCAATATAGGCCTCAACGTGGACATACCATAAGCCGCTAAAAGAGTTCCAGGTGCAAAAGAAAGAACATCCGCATGCTCAGCCACAGGAAACGCTATTTCAAGGTATGTACCGCCAAGATGGACTAGATCAGCCCTAGAAATATAATCTATTTCTTTTTTTCCTATGGTAAGTTTCTTGTTCGCACCTATAAATGAATATATAGATCTTCTACCGCTCCCATCTACACTGACAAAAGTCATCCCAGTACTTTCATGGACCCTTGAAACACAACCTACATCGACTCCTTCATCCTCCAACCTATTATAGATCATATCCCCAAAATAGTCCAATCCAAGCATTACTATTATACCAGTTTCAAGACCATTCCTAGCACTGTGCACTGCAAAATTTAGAGCGGATCCCCCTGGTGAAATATGTAACCTTTCAATATTCATTTCAGAATCTGGCTCTACAAATGATGGGACCTTTAAAATGAAATCTATATTAGCAGTTCCCACACTTACAATGTCCAAAGAGACTCCCCGCCAAAAAATGGGTTACCTGCGCCCCATCAAACCCGATATTAACTTTGCAATAACCCCCTTCTTATCAGGTTCGATTGGATGGAACTCTTTACCTATTAAATCAGCAGCCAACTTCATGATAGCGTTGCTAACAGGAGACTTAGGATTCTTCACAACTATAGGTTCTCCAAACGCCGCTGATCTGCTGACCTCAACGTCCTCAGGTATGACTGCAATTACAGGAACTTCCAGTATGGTTTCAATTTCTTCTTTGGTTAAAAATGTTTTATCATGTTGCTCCCTATTCACTACAACACCTATAATATTAACATCTAGTTTATCCGCGATTATCTTCGTTTTGAGCACGTCACTAATAGACGGAACCTCCGGAGTCGTTACAAGTAAAACTTCATCAGCGGCGGCGAGAGCAGATATAGCATCCTTTTCAAGTCCTGCAGGAGCATCGATTAACAGAATATCAGTATTTTCAACCAAATGGGATAAAGTCTCCTCTAAACGTTCTAGTTTCACATTCCGCAGCCCTTCTAGGGATATGCCAGCAGGCACGACCTTCACACCTTCCGGACCCTCATAAATGGCCTCTTCTATAGGAGCTTTACCTGCGAGCACATCATGCAGAGTGACAGATTTTCCCTCCATTCCAAGTACGAGCTCCAAATTAGCCATTGCAATATCTGCATCTAGTACAACTACGCTTTCGCCATAACTTGCAAGTGCAACCCCTAGGTTGGCTGTAACTATTGTTTTTCCAACTCCTCCTTTACCAGAAGCGACTGTAATAACTCTTGTCATTTTATGCCTCCATAAATCTCTAATGTACTTCGATGTTTATATTAAAATTTTCTATGATCTCTGGATAACCTCTAAATGTCTTTTTTATCTCCATTTCAATTATATCATAAGTGTGTTCTCTTAGTTCTTCTTCGTTCATCACTCCACTTATTAGACGGGATAATAGTCCTTTGCTTTCACGTTCTATGAGTACTTTTATATCCCCTCCAAGTTCTGGCATGTTTTCGAGAAAGATCATGACTTCAGCACTTTTTATATTTGGGATTCCCATTATGGATTGTTTTATCTTGTTCATCAGGGTCAATTCTACTCTTTCGATATCTATTGTGGTTATGGCACCACCTTTATATGCTTCAAGAACTTTTTCAACTTCCTCTTCATCAATATCCTTTAACCCATATTTTTTCATTACTTCTTCTCTATTTAAAACTTTTATCTCTTCCCTTTCAGCAGCAATTCCAGAAGCTTCTTTAGTTCCTGTTGCCTCAGCAACTTCTAGTTCATCAATCACTTCTTTTGTTTCTATTTCTGTTGGTGGTTTGGTTTCTTCTTTTGTTTCTATTTCTGTTGGTGGTTTGGTTTCTTCTTTTGTTTCTATTTCTGTTGGTGGTTTGGTTTCTTCTTTTGTTTCTATTTCTGTTGGTGGTTTGACTTTTTCCTTTATGGGTTCGAGTTTATATACTTTGTTTATTTCTATTAGGTAGTCTATGTGGGATTCTTTTACTTCGAATAGTTCTATGAGTGTGTTGATTTTATCGATGATTTCTAGGATCTTTTCCATGGCTTCTTTTTTCATGTATCTGTCGTATGAGGCTGCTACTGGGATGCCTTCTTTGAGTAGTATGTGACCTTCGCTTGAAGCGTGTGTAACTCTGATGAAGCCGTTATATCTTTTTCTGGCAAGTTTTTCTAGAAATTTATCAAAGTCTAGTTCATCACCATATGAGACCTGTGTTGGTCTTGTGATTGGTAATTCCATCAATCACTCCCCTTTTTTGTTGGCTATTATTTTTTAATGAGTTTAATCTCGGGAGGTGTGATGATTATAATGTCTTTTTCGTTTTTGCATAAGAGTATGGCTTCTGCCTTTTCTGTTTCCCTTAATTTTTTTATTTTTTCTCCCGCTGTCTTGAAATCTTCTAGTGATTCTGTTTTTAGATGGCTTAGGTCTAGTATTACTGGATTTCTTTCTTCTGTTATCTGGGATAGAGCATCATCGACTTCTTCGAGATGTTTTGCTTTCATTAATATTATTTCATAAAAGGAATGTTCTGGTACTATGATCGTTTCTGTTTCTTCTTCCTTTTTCTCCTCTTCCAATCCCATGGTTTCTTTTAAAAAATTTATAACATCTCGCAACTTATATCTCCCCTATATGATCTATGATGGCTTCTAATAATTTAGAAGACCCCCCATTTTTCACATCAGCAACTGGAAGGTGGTATTGGGTTTCATATTTTCTTATTAACTTTTCTTTTATATAATCATTTACATTTCTCAGATTTAAGGAAATGCCAACAACCTTCGTGGGTTCAACAGCTTCTATTGCTGTTATTTCCTCTTCAACCCCCATTGGGTGTCTGTATGGGTGTTTTGGCCTGTGGCATACTATACAAGCATCTGGCATTGACCCTACAAGGATTGCGGCTGATAAACCTCTTGGATGGGGGTTTTTTCTCTCAGTTAAGCTGGCTTGACTTTCAACAAATATTATGTCAGGGTCTTTTTCTTCTTCCATATATTTTATTGTGCCCATGAGGGCTGCTGCAACATCCATTACAGACAAACTACCAGCCCTGAAGTTGATATCAATTGGTTTTTCTAATCCCATCTCGTCGGTGGATATTACTGCAGGTTTTAGACCTTTTTTTTTGGCTTCGAAGCCCAGCATTCTTGTGGTGGTTCGTTTACCGCATTCTTGGGAAGTTCCCCCTACGTAGATTACTGGGGTTTTGTGTTGATAATCTATTTTTGGCAGGATTTCTGTGCACTCTGGTGGGGCCACACCCATAATCTTGCGAACGTTATCTAAGCGGGGGCTTATTTCTAGGATGGTTACATTTTTTTCATGTGCGAATTTTACTAATGATTGGTTTTTGGCGAGTGGTAGAGATCTGAATGATGTTACAACATTTTTACCTTCGTTTATTGCTTGGACTGCATATTTTAAGGCTGTTCCCTCGGCACCGATTGGTAGCATTATTGCAACACTCTTTGCAGGTGTCTTCTTGAGGAGTTCGAGGAAGTTTGATGATACTATGGAGCCGCAGAATTTCTTTCCATGCTTTGATGGGTCATCGTCTACGAATCCTACTGTTTCGACTCCTTCGAAATTTGCGAACTTTTCTCCTCCACCACCACAGCCTATTACAATGAATGGGTTGAGTTTTTGAAGTTCTTTTACAGAAGATAATATGTACAAAGAATCACTCCTTAACAGTTTACTCATTGAGGATAATAGAAAGTTTAATTAATTATGTATACTTACTTAATTAATAAATGGTTGATGACTATATAAATATAGGGGATTGATAGTATGGTTGAAATGATTGAAAGGGTGCTTAAAGATTTAGGCAGGATTAATGGTGTTAATGGGTCTTTGGTTGTTGGAAAGGATGGGCTTATAATAGAGAGCGAGGTCCCATCTGATATAGACGCTGAACTTGTGGCTGCGATGGCATCCGCAGTTTTCGGTACTGCTGAGAGGTCAGCTGAAGAGATTAAACATGAGCCGCTTGAACAAGTGACAATAGAGGGTAGCAGGGGTAAAACGTTGATGATTGATGCCGGTGAGGGTATACTCGCAGTTATAACAGATGTTGATATAAACCTTGGACTTATAAGGCTTGAGATGAAAAGAAGCGCAGAAAGGGTGAGGGACCTGCTAACATAGACTCTATTCAATGGAGAGTAAAATATTGAGAAAACCATATGTGATATTGATAGGGAGCGCTTCAGGGATAGGTAAATCCACAATAGCCGCCGCCATAGCCAGTGAATTAAATATAAAACATCTCATAGAAACAGATTTTATCCGCGAAGTTGTAAGGGGGATAATTGGACCAGATTATGCGCCAGTCCTTCATAAATCATCCTTTGACGCTTACACCGTCCTTAGAGATAAAGAAAGATTCGGAGACTATGAATCACTAGTAAGCGCGGGCTTTGAGGAGCACGCCTTCTTTGTCATCCCCGCAATCGAAAAGGTTATCAGAAGAGCCATTGAAGATGCAGATGATTTGATCATCGAAGGCGTGCACCTCGTCCCGGGCCTCTTGGATATAGCCAAGTTCAAAGATGATGCATCAATACACTTTTTCATATTATGTGCCGATGAAGAACTCCACAAGGAAAGATTCGTCAAAAGAGCCATGGAAATCAAAAGGGGGGGCAAACATCTTGAATATTTCAAAGAGAACAGGATCATCCATAATCATCTAGTGAATAAAGCGAAAGAACATGATATACCCGTAATTGACAATGAAAGCATAGCCTGTACATTAAAGAGAATGCTCTCTTTTATAAGACAGTACTGTGAAGAGATAACATTAAAACATCCCGTAGATAAGCTAAGTGAAGTGATAGATATAGTGATCAGGAAGTGCGGTGGACGCATAGTAGATGTATCATATTATATACCAGGATTTACAGAACCACTTAAAAGAGAAGTGAACGTATATGATCCCAGAGAGGCCCAACGGTTCCTTGATCGGCTTCAAAGCAACCCTAAACGCAAAAGGGACCTTGAAAGACTCTACAGGTTATCAGATAATATACACTCACATAAGATATGTGCACCTGACAAAGAAAGTCTTAATAAAATAATCGAAGAACTCGACAAAAAAGGATTATTATACAAAGAGGAAGAGTGAATCAATTATGAAAATTGACTGTCCAGTATGCCATGCTAAAAAATCATTGGAGGTTATAACCCATATTGAAGAGATACCATACTTTGGAGATGTTATGGAATCTACATTAATATGTCATGAATGTGGATACCGCTACAGTGATGTTCTATGCTTAGACCATGGAGACCCTATGCGATACTCTGTGGATGTGGAATCTGAAACCCTGAATGCTAGGGTAGTGAAATCGCAGTCAGCCACTATAAGTATACCAGAACTCGGTTTAAAGGTGGAGCCGGGGCCACGATCAACAGCCTATATTTCAAATATCGAGGGGGTTATCGGAAGATTTCAGACTGCTGTTAAAATGGCTTTAAAGCTCTTTGATGATGAGAAGGCCCAGGATAGATCTCTTAAGTTGCTTGAGGATCTTAAAAGGGTTAGGAATGGTGAGAAAAAGGTTAAGGTTATAGTTGAGGATCCTATGGGACAGAGTTTCATAGCTCATCCGAAGGTTTCAAAGCGTAAGTTAAGCGTCGAGGAAATCAAAAAACTTAAAACAGGTTTTATAACAATCGAGAGATAATCTTTTATTCTTCTCTTAATCTCATTGTACGTTTGACATCCATGGATAGAGAGTCGCAGTCAGCCTTTATGGCCTCTAAGTGTTTTATTATCCTCTCTTTTTCTTTGTTTATTCTTTCTATGTTTTTATAAGGGTATATGCATTCTTTGAACATGTCATATTCTACTGTTGCATAGGGGTATTTGTTTAATTCTTTGCAGATGTTTGCTAATATTTCACCTAGGAATTTGTTCATTTCAACCTTGACTCTTTCCCTTATCATCTTGTCGCTGTCAAGGTGCTGTTTCATTAGTCTTACAACCTCTGCTTTTGCGAATGGTAGTTCTTCCTTTTCAGTTTCTTGAACCATAATTTACCTCCCTCTTTCTATATATTGAGGATCTAAAGTATATAAACATTTGTATAGTTAAAGAAATCATAAATTTTTTAGGTGAGATGAAATTCTACCCTTCGAGATATTAAAGATAACTTTAAGGAAAATTAAAACAGTCTATCCCCTGCTTATTTCAAGGCTTAAATCTAAAACGGGTGTTGAATGAGTGATAAAACCCATTGATATCACATCAACTCCAGTAGCCGCATAATCACAGATATTATCAGGTTTTATACCGCCTGAAGCCTCAAGAATTACTTTATCTCTTAGATTATCTTTTTTAAGGGCATCAATCACGTTCTCAATCATCGCCGGTTCCATATTATCAAGTAATATTATGTCCACACCACAACTTGCAGCTAAGATAGCATCCTCTACACTTTCAACCTCTACTTCTATCTTCTTCGTGAAACTTATATAAGATTTAACCTTCTTGATAGCCTCTTCAAGATCTCCAATAAGAGAAATATGATTATCCTTTATCATCGCACAGTCATCAAGCCTGAACCGGTGTGTGTCCCCACCACCAATATGGATAGCCTGTTTTTCCCACCATTGCAATCCAGGAGTTGTTTTACGAGTGCCAGCTATTATAATATTGGGATTACATCTGCGCGCCTTTTCCACAATCTCATATGTTAGAGTGGCTATACCACTCATCCTCATCATAAGATTGAGGAGAGTTCTTTCAATTAAAAGGATATGACGAGCATCACCTTTCATGGAAAATACAATTTCATCCTCCTCAACCATATCACCATCTATTTTATATGCTTCAAACTCCAGATTAAAGTCATCACATGTAATCTTAGCAATCTCAACCCCAGCTATTATACCATCATCCCTAGAGATGATCTCTGCTTCAGCTTCCATTCCACCCCTTATGAGTGCATTTGTCGTTATATCCTCAAAGCCCATATCCTCTTTTATCAATTTCCTTATCATATCAATCAAATATAATCACCTCATCCCCATAATAAAATATTAAAAATAGAACTATAAACCCTTTTACAAAAATGATGTGATAAAAATGGAGTTGACATTCCTTGGAACATCAGCAGCAATACCCTCCAAGAAAAGAAACCATACCGCAATAGCCCTAAAAGCATTCGGAGAAGTATTCCTATTCGACTGTGGAGAAGGAACCCAACGACAAATGGCAAAGGCAAAGGTAAGCCCAATGAAAATAAAAAAAATATTCATCAGCCATTTACATGGTGACCACATCCTAGGTTTACCAGGAATGATCCAAACACTAGCATTCAGGGGCAGAACAGAACCCCTACACATATTCGGCCCCCCAGGCACTAAAAAGATGCTCGAAGCAGCTATAAAACTCGGCTACTTCTCGCTGAACTTCGACATATATGTGCATGAAATAGGCGCTGGTAAAATCATAGAAAAAGAAGAATATCTTATAACTTGCGCTGAAACAGAACACACAGTCCCTAACCTCGCATACTGTTTCGAGGAAAAGAAAAAACCCAGATTCCTAAGGGATAAAGCTATAGAATTGGGTTTGAAACCCGGACCGGCATTCGGGAAACTCCATAGGGGCATCCCCATACGTTTAGGTGACAAGATCATAAAACCAGAACAAGTACTTGGAAAACCACGTAAAGGCATCAAAATAACATATTCAGGTGATACAAGACCCTCCCAAAAACTTGTAGAATTAGCCAAAGAATCCCACATACTCATCCATGAAGCCACATTCGAGGCAGGTAAAGAAGATAAGGCTTCAGAAACCGGACACTCAACAGCTTCAGAAGCGGCTAAGATTGCTAAAAAGTCTAATGTGAAAAAATTGATCCTCACACATCTTAGCACTCGCTATAAACGTTCAGATATCATTGAAAAGGCGGCTATGAAGATATTTAAAGATACTATGGTGGCCCATGACCTTATGACCATCGAGGTGAGAAAATATGCAAATAAGAATAATAATTGAAGGCCTAATCGTTATAGGAGTTACAATCATAGCCACATTCATCATAACAAGATGGTTATCGCATGTAATTTATAAAAGCGCGGAAAAATGGGACCTAGACTTGACAGTAATAAATGTGCTAAACGATATCATAAAATATACATTATATATACTGGCGCTGGCCATAATCTTGAAATGGTTCGGGATAGACCTCACGGGACTAGTTCTAAGTATAGGGATATTGGGTGTTGCAGTAGGTTTCGCTGCAAGAGATACCCTGGCAAATTTTATATCAGGACTTTTCATACTCGCAGATAAAAGCTTCAAAGTTGGTGACATAATTGAAATTTCTAACCAGAAAGGAACTGTTATAAGAATGGGTTTTAGGACAACAACAATATGCACTTCAGATAATAAGATCATAACAATACCAAATTCTTTATTTTCCAAAAACCCACACGTAAATTATACAGCATCCCATAAGCGTAGAATAGACCTCAAAGTAAACATACCCATAGGAGTTAATATAAAAGAATTCGAAGAAAAAATAAAAGGATTAATCATAGGAACAAATGGGATCTTATCAAAACCAGAACCGAAACTCATCATATTAGAGATCGCAGATACTGGTATAATAGCCAAGGTAACAGCATGGACAAATAAAACAGATAAAGTTGCCCATTACAGATCCATAATAGCAAAGAAGGTTAAAAAAATTATTAGCAAGGTTGAAAAATGAAAAAGTATAAAATATACTCAATAATGATAATCCTCACATGTATAATGCTCTCTTCCTCTATCATAGTAAAAGGATACCAAGACCTTGAAAAAGTGAAAAAATCGCAACACCACCTCGAAGAATACAAGAAAGCCCCCAAAGAGCTTTTAAACCCTGAAATACACAGCACTACAAGCTATACTACCCTGGGAAAACTGATAATACCCAGCATAGGCCTAGAAGTCTGGATAAGAGAAGACACCGTTAACGCTTATGATTCAGTCTACCATTACCCAGAAAGTGTCATGCCAGGAGAACCCGGAGACTGCGGCATACTAGGACACAGAACAAGATATTCAGGGCCATTCAGATTACTAGGAAACCTAAAACCAGGTGACTTAGTAATAATAGAGGACTTCATAACCTCCAAGAAATATATATACAAAGTAATATCTAATGGTGAAGATATAAGATGGGACTACAAAGAAAACCCCATAAGATTTTCACAAACCGGAGAAGCCAAATTAATGCTCATAACATGCTACCCGCCAGGAAGATCAGAAGCCGCATGGATAACATACTGCAAACTTGTAGAAACCAAATCCCGGTAGGAGATGTTTTAAGATGGACATTTTCGATGAAATATACAAAGATTTCGAAAAAATAAATGGCTTCAATGGCATAATGGTACTAGACAATGAAAACATCTTATATAACCGAATACCCTCCAAGATTGACACCGCCAAAATACAATCCATGGCAAAAGTAATAAGCGAATCCTCACAAAAACTGCTCAAAAGAACAAGACAAGGCCACTGCAAAACAATAATCCTAGAATTCCAAGAAAGCAACATGATACTCCTAGACATTGAAAACTTCCACCTTTTAGTGCTATCAGACAAAAGCGCTAAACTTGGACATATAATCATCATATCCGAAAAAAACAGGAAAAAAATCCATGAAATAGGGGAAACAAAGAAAATACCAAAAATAAAACCTGAGGTTGAGGAGTTTGAGGGTGAATCAGTGGTGGAGGTTAGTGAGGGTTCCGAGGTTGAGGAGTTTGAGGGTGAATCAGTGGTGGAGGTTAGTGAGGCTCCCGAAGTTAAAGAAGTTTTACCTGAAATAAAACCGCCAATTTCACTTCCAAGACTAGAAGAAAAGGTCACAATACCAACTGATGAAAACAAAAAAATAGAATTAGCCCTTAAAATATATGAACATCTGTTGCTTGCAATGTCCATTGGAGCTAGCAAAATAATGGGTGTGGCTCCAGCCAGGGGCATGCTAAAAAAGTCTCTACCATATAATGAATGTCCAATACTTGAAGACGTTGAAGTTAAAGCAAATTCGGCCATAGAATTCAACACCATAATATCTAATATAAAAAAATTCCAATACGGATTAGAAGATATAATAGAAGCTCTTAACAAGATAATATGGTCCATAACAGAGAATTATGGTAGAGTAATGGGATATGATGCATTCAGGGGTATGATAAGACCAGAATTTAAATCAATCTATGAAGCATATGGTCCTGCAATGAGAAAACTTGGAATAATAGATGGGATACACCCAGAGCTTAAAAAACTTTGGTGATAATCCCATATGCCAAAAAAAAGTATTATTTATATAGATTTATTAGGGGCGCCCACCAGAATATATATTCTATTGAATGGGAGAGTAAGTAAGTGATTTTAGGAGAAAAAGAGCTTAGAAAACTTTTCCCGGAATTTAAGGATTCAATACAACCAGCTGGTATAGACCTACGTCTTGACAATGTATTTGAACAAGAGAGTTCAGCCTCTCTCTTAGATGGTGAAAAAAGATTACCAAACCTTAAAAGATTAAAACCTCCAATATACACTTTAAAACCTAAAAAAGCATACATAGTCACCGTTGATGGGAAAATAAGGATCCCTAAGGGTTATGCTATGATTTATCTCCCCCGTTCAACATTAATCAGGTCATTTATATCAGTACATACAGCATTTGGCGATCCAGGATTCCATGGCACACTAAAATTCTTACTTAACAACTATGGGGACTTTGAATATAAAATAAAAAGGGGGGAAAGGATAGTTCAAGCAATCATATTCAAAGTCAAAGGATCTGGCGAATACAATGGAGACTACCAAGAACCCTTATAGTGCCTTATCTAACTTGTCAACAGCCTCCGGATTCGCTAGAGTACTTGTATCACCCACATCTTCCCCTATAAGCTTCGCCTTTATTATCCTCCTCATTATCTTACCAGATCTAGTCTTAGGAAGATCATCCACAAACCCAATATAACTTGGAGTTGCTATCGGCCCTATTTCTTCCCTCACATGCTCCCTCAAGATCCCCTTAAGGTGTGGGGTTGGGTCGGCATCATCCTTTAATATTACAAAGGCCGCTATCTCCTCTCCCTTAAGTATATCTGGTTTCCCTACTACCGCGGCCTCTACTACAAGGGGATGGCTTACAAGTGCGGATTCAACCTCGGCTGTACTTATTCTATGTCCTGCCACGTTCAGGATATCATCTTCTCTACCTTGTATCCAGAAGTATCCATCCTCGTCTATCCTTGCCACGTCGCCGGTAAGATAAATATTTGGGAATTTACCCCAATAAGATTCAACATAACGTTTTTCATCTTTATAGAGTGTCCTTAACATGGCAGGCCATGGTGTCTTGATTACAAGGTGGCCGCCTTCACCTTTTAAACTGTTACCTTCATCGTCTACTACATCGGCTTGGATTGTAGGAAATGGCTTATATGCTGATCCTGGTTTCAGTGGATTTATGGGGAGGGGTGTTATAAGGTGCATTCCTGTTTCGGTCTGCCACCATGTATCCATTATGGGACATTTTCTCCCGCCAATGTTCTCGTAGTACCATATCCATGCTTCTGGGTTTATAGGTTCGCCTACAGATCCCAGGAGCCTCAAGCTGCTCAGATCATACTTTTGAGGCCATTTCTCCCCGTACTTCATGAACATTCTCACTAGGGTTGGAGCTGTGTAAAATATTGTAACCCCGTAATCTTCTATCATTTTCCAGAGTCTTCCAGGGTCTGGATAGTCTGGGGATCCTTCGTATAGTATTGATGTGGTTCCTGCTATTAATGGTCCATAAACGATGTAACTGTGGCCTGTTATCCATCCTATGTCGGCTGTGCACCAGTAGATGTCATCTTCGCGGATGTCGAAGACGAACTTTAGGGTTGTATAGGTTCCGACTGCGTATCCTCCATGTGTATGCACGACTCCTTTGGGTTTGCCTGTGGTGCCTGAAGTATAAAGTATGAATAGGGTGTCTTCGGCTCCTAGTATTTCTGTCTTGCATTCTTTGTCTTGTTCTTTTAGGAGGTCGTTCCAAAAGATGTCTCTCCCTTTTTTCATGTTAACTTCTGTTTTCAGATGTTCTACGACTATGACTTTTTCTATGGTTGGTATTTCGTCTATGACAGTGTCTAGAGTATCTTTGAGTTTTATGGTTTTTCCTCGCCGGTAGAATGCATCTGCTGTTATCACGATCTTCGCTCCTGCGTCTAATGCTCTTTCTTTGAATGCTTTGGCCCAGAATCCCGAGAATACGACGCTGTGTATCGCCCCAATTTTTGCACAGGCGAGCATTGCGATGGGTAGCTCTGGTATCATTGGGAGATATATGCTTACTCTGTCTCCTTTACGGATTCCTAATTCTTTCAGCGCGTTTGCTAGGCGGTTGACTTCTTTATAGAGGTCGAAGTAGGTTAATTTTCTTTGTCTTCCGTCTTCTCCTTCCCAGATGTATGCTATCTTGTTTTTTCTCCATCCTTTAGCGTGTCGATCAAGTGCATTATGGACTATGTTGAACTTACCATCTGCAAACCATTTGGCATATGGGGGATCCCATTCCAAGATTTTGGTATAGCCTTTGAACCAGTCCAATTCTTGGGCTAACTCGTCCCAGAACCATTCAGGGTCCTCTTCACATTTTCTGAGGAATTCGGAGTAGCTTTTAATATTCTTTTCATCCATCCATTTCCTAATATTACTTTCTTTGACAAGTTCTTTTGGTGGATAAAATATTCTTTCTTCGTGAAGTAGAGCATCTAGATGGTCGGTCATGGAATCTCACCTATCATATTTTATGTTTATACTAACCTAAAATAATATAGAAATGCTAAAGGGGATTTTTTTATATGAGATGTGCGGATGCCATTGTAAAATTATTAGAGGATGCTGGTATAAAATATGTTTTTGGGCATCCTGGCGAACACGTGTTACCACTTTATGATTCATTGAGAACATCTAAGATTAATCATGTGCTTTTAAGACATGAGCAAGGGGCTGCTCATGCAGCAGATGGTTATGCTCGTGCATCTGGAAAAGTGGGTGTTTGCATTGCTACAGGAGGCCCAGGGGCATTGAACCTTGTTATGGGTGTTGCAACAGCCTACAAGGATTCCATACCCTTAATTGTGATCACTGGTGATATTTCACGAGACCAGGTGGGGCTAAATGTATTCCAGGAGGTTAAATTGGGAGAAGTATTCAAACCAATTACAAGGCACACTTTTAAGCCAATGGATGGTGAAGAAGCGGTACTAATGTTGAAAAAGGCCATAGTATATTCTGAGAGGGAGCCTATGGGCCCGATTCACATTAATATAAATAAGGATATATTCTTGGAGGATATAAGGGAGGATATATTATTAGAGGGAGTTGATTATCTTCCATTGAGGGATTATTCGGGCATGGAGGAGGCTATTAGTTTAATTGAGTCATCTAGTAGACCGCTTATAGTTGCGGGTGCCGGTGTGCTTTGGGGTGGGGTTGAGGATGATTTCAGAGAGTTTATAGAAATGTATAGGATACCAGTTGCAACAACATATCCTGCAAGAGGTATTATAAGTGAAGATCATCCTTTGTGTCTTGGAATGATAGGTACAAGGGGCACTCCCACGGCTAATTATGCTGGGGTGCATTGTGATCTTATCATAGGATTAGGTTGCAGGATATCAGAGAGGACCATGGCGGGATTTGGAGATTCGCCCATCATCCATGTGAATATTGACGAAAAAACTCTTAAAGGGGATGTTAATCTCCAAATGGATGTTGGAATGTTCATGAAAGAAATTAAATCGAGATTAAGTTCTTCAAATGATTGGATCAGGGAATTGGGGGAATATTCACGGGCGAATCCACCATTATATGAGAATCCTCCTCTCTTGGAGGATTATCCGCTTAAACCCAGCCAAGTTATATCTGAGATATTCAAATTGGCGCCTAGTGCAATAATAGTAAACGATGCAGGAAGTCATACAACTTGGGTCACACTTTATAGGAAGGTTTTGGAAAGCCGTTCATTAATATATTCTGGAGCTTTCGGTCCAATGGGTTATGGGCTTCCAGCAGCGATCGGAGTCAGCCTGGCAAAACCTGAAAAGAAGATAATCTTGATAACAGGTGATGGCGGTTTCCAGATGACTATGCAGGAGCTTGGAACTATAATGGAAACGAAGCCACCTATTGTAATTTGTATATTAAACAATTCCAGCCTTGGTATAATAAGACAATGGCAAGAAATAGAATATGGGGAAAGTTACCAAACCCATCTTAAAAATCCAGACTTTGTTAAATTAGCAAGATCATATAATATTAAAGCTGTTAGGATAGAAAAACCACAAGAGTTAAAAGATGTTATGCTAAAGGTTCTTGCAAAGAATGAACCTTTCCTAGTTGAAATAAAAGTAGGAAAAGAAGATATACCTTTACCGACAATTTTAGATATTGAAAGCCAGTAATCCTTTTAGAGATTTTCAAGACATTCTTCTTTAAGTATTTTAGCATCCTCATTTTCTGGGTTTATCCTTAAGGCTATTTCAAATGATTCAAGGGCTTCCTCGAATCGGTTTAATTCGAGTAATGCAACGCCTCGGTTACTCCAGAATATATCATTTTCTGGTTCTAACTCTAAGGCCTTATCATAGCATTCAAGGGCCTCTTGGAATTTTCCAAGTTCGAATAATGCATTACCCTTCCGATTCCAAAGTGTCGCACTCTTTCCATCTTCTAATGCGAATTTTAAGGCGTTGTTATATGATTCTATGGCTTCTTCTTTTCTTCCAAGTTCTGATAAGAGATCTCCTCTTGCATTCCAAGCCCCAACATTTTTATCATCTATTTTAATTGTCTTATCATAGTATCTGAGCGCTTCTTCCTTTTCACCCATAACCTCTAATATTATCCCATGCCAATGTAATATACTCGGATCCTCTGGATTTATCTTGAGAGCGTTCTTATTAGACTCTAATGCTCCTTCTATGTCACCTGCATTAAGTAATGTGATAGCCCTGTTATTCCATATGTACTCATTTTCTGGTTCTAACTTTAGGGCCCTATCATAGCATTCAAGGGCCTCTTGGAACCTTCCAAGTCTTGTGAGATTGTCTCCCAACCTATTTAGTATGTAAACATTTTCTGGATCTAGTTTTAAAGCAGCATTATAGCATGCCTTTGATTCATTATACTTGCCTAGGTCGAATAATATGTCTGCCTTTTGGACTACCATGGATTTTTGGTCTATTTTTTCACCATCCCATTCCTCAACAGGCAATCTTCTGAATCTTATAATCTGAAATTTCGTATCATCGTCAATATCATTATAAGTCCTCTCAAATTCCATTTTAAGTTCTTCAGCATCCTTGAAACCGCCTTCACGCGCCAGTTTATCATTTTTTATAAGATCTTTGAATTTGATGACCTCTACACTTGTAACTTCAGCTTCAAAAACCTTTTGACGCTCTTTTGAAACGAGGTTCCAGTAACAGTGGAGTCTATCACCTACCCTTAAAGGTTTCTTCCACAATTTACGTATTGTCATGTTCCTTTCACCAGTTATGAGGTCAATTTGGCGACTGCTGAATGATAAGATAGGCAATTCATCCCCCCTCCACTGTCAAAACCATTATATTTTTTCTTCTCCGAACTCTTGTGTCCTGATCTTCACATTCTCACAATACTCTTTAGCTTTTATTGCGATATCCCTCAAAAGGGAAGGAGAAGGCGGATCAACACCCTTAAGTTTAGGATCATAAACCATCTTGTTCCTGAATTGCTGTATCACATAAAGGTTGCAGTTGATCTGGGACGCTATCCTTACAATATCCAATGGTTTTAACAGTCCAGGAACATATGTAGTCCTGCATTCAAGAAAAATCTCAGACTTTGATAAGATCTCCATACTCTCCCTGACTCTAGCCCCATCAAAACCAAAAAGCCTCTTATATTCTTCAAATGGGGCTTTGACATCAAGCGCAACATAATCCAATAGCCATTTTATCCTTTCAATATACTCTGGCCAATAACCGTTAGTGTCCAGTTTTGTTTTAAGGTTTAGGGACTTGGCGAATTCCAAGACCTTTTCGAGTTCATCTATTTGCATTAGGGGCTCCCCACCACTTATAACAATCGCATCTACCATATCCTTGGATTCTGATATCTTCTTGTAAATGTCCGTGAGTGGTACTTTTCTTCCCCCATCTATGAGCTCTGGATTATGGCAATATGGACACCTAAGCGGACAACCAGCCAAAAATATTACAAGTGATGGTATGCCAGGAAAATCTATCGTGGAAACATTATACTCCCCAATCTCCATGAAAAATCACTCAATAATCTCCTCTAAAACGTCTAAGAACTTATCATCTTCTTCTATGGTGCCTACGCTTACACGTATCCAGTATTCATCCAAGCCCTTGAATGATGTGCAGTCCCTAACTATAACACCTCTCCTGAGCAACTCCTCTGCTAATTGACTTGCATTCATACCAGTCCCACGTATATCCACCAGAAGATAATTTGCATAAGATTTGAGAACATTAACCTTATCGAATCGTGACAATCTAGAATATAAATATTCTCTGCTCTTAATTGAAAATTCAATAGACCTTTTTATGTAATCTTTATCAGATAATGTTGCAATGGCCGCGACATGCGAAAGTCTAGTCAAACTGAAAACGGGCTTTACACGATGCATATAATCTATTATCTCAAGATTTGAAATACCATAACCTATACGCATCCCCGCGAGGCCCATAACCTTTGAAAAGGTTCTTAAGATAAGCAAATTCTCATAATCCTTTATTAAGTCGATATTCGTAACTCCAGCAAATTCAAAATAGGCTTCATCCACCACAACTAAAGCAGAGGTCGACTCGAGTATACTTATTATGTCATCTTCCTGGATCAAACCTCCAGTAGGATTATTAGGAGTGCATAAGAAAATAAGCTTTGTATTGTCATTTATAGATCTGATAACTGACCTGGTGTCAATGGTGTTCTCTTCCAAGTCCCATTTTACATAAACTGGCTTCGCACCATATGGACGGAGTGTATACTCATAATACATATAAGTAGGTAATGGAACGATAAACTCTGATCCGGGTTCAATGAAGGTCTTGCCAAGAAGGTCTATTATCTCATCTGCACCGTCACCCCCAATTACTATCTGATCAGGGGACACTCTGCAGTAATCTGCTATCGCCTTTTTAAGATCTTCTAATCCTGATTCAGGGTATCTATGCATATTCTTGGTTTCGAGCTTCACAGCTTTAATAGCTTTAGGTGATGGTCCAATGGGGTTTTCATTGGATCCTAGTTTCACGATTTCATCTTCTTGGAGACCATACTCCTTGGCTATTTCCCTTATTGATCTGCCAGGTACATATGATTCTATTTCTAATATTGTGTCCCTTATCTGGACCATTATTACCCCTTCTTGGCGAGCTTAGAATATCTCAGCGCATTTTCTTTTATTGAGTTTATCTCTTCCATTGTAAGTTCCCTTATAAATCTTCCTGGAACACCTAGTATGAGACTTCCTGGTGGGAATTCTTTCCCCTCTGTTACAACTGTACCTGCGCCAATGATTGAATTCTCTTGGATAGTGGAACCATTGAGGATCGTTGCATTCATCCCCACTAGGACGTTGTTTTTTATCCTGCAACCATGTAGTATAGCTCCATGTCCTACTGATACATAGTCTCCTATAATGGCCTTGAAACCTTTGCTTGTATGTACTACACAATTGTCTTGGATATTTGAATATGAACCTATTTTTATGGGTTCGATGTCGCCCCGTATCACAGCATTATACCAGATTGATGAATGGTCTCCTATTTCTACTTCACCTATTATCTTAGCCCCATTGAAAATTTTGAAATTTTTTTTCACCTTCTCCACCCATAGAAGCTGTTATGTCAATTCATGATATGAATAAGGCCCTTCACACATTCTTTGTGTGGGGGTTGGCTAAATAAAAAAACATTAGTTTTTCTTGTTTATTATGTGTTCTTGGTTTGTTACTACGAGTCTGTTTGATGGTATGTCATGTGATATTATGCTTCCAGGTCCTATCCAAGATTTGGCGCCTACCTTGATACCTGGATTAAATGAGGAATTGACACCAGTTTTAACATTATCTGCGAATATCACTCCTAACTTTCGGTGACCTGTGTCCATTTTCTCTTTTTTTATGGTCATTTTAATATTATTGTCATCGAATCTGAGGTTTGCTATGTTTGTACCGGCGCCGAGGTTGCAGTTTTCTCCGATTACAGAATCTCCTATATAAGTTAGATGATTTATGTTTGTTTTGTCCATTATAATAGAGTTTTTGATTTCCACGGCATTTCCTATACTTACATTGTCTCCTATTGACGTGTTTGCTCTAATGTAAGAGTTGGGTCCTATGGTACTGTTCTTACCGATATAAACTGGGCCTATGATGTATGTTCCAGATCTTATTATACTGCCTTTCCCTAGGATTATTGGCCCGTGGATTGTGACGTTCTCTTCTATTTCGCCTTTTATATCCGTTTTTATGTTTTTGAGGAGTGTTTCATTGGCTTCTAGCAGTTCCCATGGTTTGCCCACGTCTATCCAGTGTCTCTTGGAGATTATTCCTTTTATTGTTAATCCATTTTCTATTTGCATTTTGATGGAATCTGTTATCTCGTATTCTCCACGGGTTGATGGTTTTGTTTTTTGGATGAAGTCGAATATTTTGCTATTGAATAGGTATATTCCAGTGTTTATAAGGTTTCCGGGGGCTTTTTCGGCCGCTGGTTTTTCTATGATATCTGTTATATTGTCTCCTTCTATTTTAACAACTCCGAATTGGCTTGGATCTTCAACTTTCCTGAGCACTATTATGGTGTCTGCTTGTTTTTTTTCATGGTATGAGAGCAAATTTGTGATCACTCCCGGTTCTGTTATTATGTCACCGTTGAGTACTATGAAATCGTCTTTCACATGGTCTTCGGCATATCTTATGGCATCTGCAGTCCCTAACTGTTCGGTTTGTGTATGATATCTTATATTTACACCGAATTTGCTCCCGTCATTGAAATAATCTTTCACTTTTGCTTCTTGGTATCCTGTTATCATTATCAAGTCCTTGATACCGTTTTCTCTGAGGGCCTCTATGTTATATTGTAGTATGGGTTTGCCTGCTATTGGTAACATTGTCTTGGGTCTTGTTAATGTGAGCGGCCTCATCCTTGTACCTTCACCAGCAGTTAGGATTATGGCTTGCATCATGGTCCCTCTATAATCTTTCTTATAAGGGAATGAGTGGTATCATAAAGTTTCTTAGCCGTCTTTTTTTCTTTGGCCTCTATCCTTAGCCTTATATATGGTTCTGTACCAGATGGTCTTATGAGCACCCAGCTACCATCCTTGAGGGATATTCTGATACCGTCTATTTTTTCCGTTTGGATATCTTCTCTGATTCTGTCTGGCAGCTCATTTTTGATTCTTTTCATGACATTATCTTTTTTTGTATCTGGACAAAATATTTTGTCTCTTATATTATGATATGATGGTATGTCCTTGAGTAGACTAGATAATGGTCCTTTCTTTGATACTATTTCAGTGAGTTTGAGGGCTGAGAATATGCCGTCTGGTGACATGGAGAATTCTGGGTGTAACCATGTACCTGATGGTTCTCCGCCAAATGATCCTTCTTCTCTGATTAGGGCATGTGCAACATGTACATCTCCAATTTTTGTCCTTATGACTTTTCCACCAACTTCTTTTAAGCATTCGTCAAGGCAGATGGATGCGTCCATTGTAGTGATGATCTTCCCGCCCTTTTCTTTCGCGACGAGGGTTAAAAGTTTATCAAAGTCTGCGAATTCGCCTTTATCGTCAACCGCAACCATCCTATCAGCATCACCATCATGGGCTATGCCAAGATCCGCGCCGCTAGCTCTAACAAGGTCCATAAGATCTTTTAGGTTTTCAGGGGTTGGTTCGGGGTTTCTGCCGGGGAAGAAACCGTCTGGCTGACAATTCAAAGTTAAGACTTCGCATCCTGCCTTTCTCAAGATTATTGGGGTTATGTGTGATGCTGCTCCACAACCACAGTCAACAACTACTTTCAAGCCGGGTTTTATCTGAACATGTTCCATGACGTCATCTATGTACATTTCAGCCACATTCGGGATATGATCTGCACTCCCAACTCTGTTCCAGTCTACTGTAATGTAATCTTTTTCTTGGATTATCCTTTCTATTTCTCGTTCTTGGCTTGGTGAATAGGCCGTTCCATTTGGGTTCCATAACTTTATTCCATTATACTCTGGAGGATTATGTGATGCTGTTATCATTATACCTGCATTGACTTTAAGTTTGGAGGTTGCGTAGCCTACAAGTGGTGTGGGGACCATTCCTATTTTGATGACGTCGCATCCACCTTCCATTATTCCCGCGGCTAATGCGTTTTCTATTAATTGACTTGATGTGCGCGGATCATATCCTATCAAGACTTTACCTTCACCTTCAAGGTAGGTTGCGATGCTTTTCCCAACATTTAATGATAGTGATGCTGTTAGCTTTTCTTTGAATTTTCCTCGGATGCCTGATGTTCCAAAGAGTCTCATTTTATGCACCGAATTTTTCTGTTTTGTCCATTAGGTCAAGGAGTATGTTCATTATATCTGATCCTTTTATTCTGCAGAGCCCGCCATTTGCCGCTTCCCTTTCATTGAATGATACTATCTTATCCACTCTTATGCCTGGACCATTAATTACGATTGGGACTGGGTCTCCACTATGGTCTTTTACAGTTATTGGTGTTGAATGATCAGCTGTGAAGATGAAGTATAGATCCTCTAACATGAGATCTTCGAGTATTTCATCAACCTTTTCTATGAATTCTATTTTACCTTTTAGGTCTCCGTCATGACCTGCTTCATCGGCTCCGTCAATATTTACAAGTATGAAATCATATTGGCCTTTAACAGCTTCTAGAATAGCATTTTTCATATTTTCGAGGTTGGTGTCTATACCCCCTGTTGCGCCTTCCACTTCTATCACATCCATGCCTGTTATGTTACCTATACCTTTTATGAGTCCTGTTTCGGCTATACAAGCTGCTTTAAGGCCATATTTTTCTTCGAATTTGGTTACGTGGGGTACTGCTCCAGCTCCTCTTGGCAAGATTATATTAGCTGGGGTTTCAGATCTTTTTAGGCGTTCAAGATTAACTGGATGATTTTTGAGGAGTTGATAGGATTTCTCTACTAGCCTGTTTAGGAGTTTTGCAGTTTTTTTAGCGGCTGGAGAATCTTCTAGTGGTTTCACTTTCTTTGGTGGTTTGCCTTCTTGTTTAGGGTCTGCATCAGATATTTTATCTGATAGGTTTTCACCCCTTAAAACTAGAACTGCCCTGTGGCCTGTGGATTCTTTGAATATTATCTTAGTGTCTTCGAAGCCTTCTATTTTCATGGAGTTGATTGTTTCAGCTATTCTGTCGGTTTTTTCTCTTATTCGACCGGCGCGTCGGTCTATTATTATCCCGTTTTCGTCTTGGGTTGCGAAGTTGCATCTGAATGCTATGTCCCCAGGTTTTACTTCAACTCCAACTCCAGCAGCTTCGAATGGTCCTCTCCCAGTGTAAACCTTGTAAGGGTCATATCCGAGGATTGAGAGATGGGCGGTGTCGCTTCCAACCCTTATTCCTGGCCTTATCGGGTCCATGATACCGTTGATACCATTTTCTGCTAGTTTGTCCATGTTTGGGGTTTCAGCAATCTCAAGGGGTGTTTTGTTTCCAAGTTCTGGTATTGGACGGTCAGCCATTCCATCAATTATCATTATTAGGCTTTTCATATTTTTCTCACCTTGGATTATCCATTTAGAAATGGAGGAGGATTATACCAGCAGCTGCTCCTGTGATTGTTGCTAGTAGATTTACTTGTTCATTGTTAATGTAATTTTTACGTTCGAATAAAGCGCCTAGGAGACTGTCCATGAAGCATCCTATGGTACCTGCTATTACTGCTATTTTGAGTGAAATTAGGGGGTTAGCGCATATTTGGAGAAAATATGCTGATAAACCGATGATTCCCGCCCCCATAATACCAGCAGCGCTCCCTAAGAGAGATACCCCACCATCTGTTCCGGGTTTAACTTTCCTTGACAAATTTGTTATCAATCTTGGCGTTTGTAAAACTCCTATTTCACTCGCTAGCGTGTCTGCTGTTGCTGTCGCCACAGATCCTATGAATCCCCCGAAAAATCCATTATAGTAACTGAAACTGGCCATTATAAATGGTATTATACCATTTGAGATAACGTTTCGCGCATTTCTCCTACCTTCATAGAGGTTCATGGATTTCTTATACTCTTTTTTATATTTCGTGGCGAAGAGGCTTAAAATCAAAAATATGAAGATTAAGATCAGCCAATTGAATCCAGCGGCCGCTATTATAACTAAACCCATTATGATCATTAGGAGGGATCCCCAAAGATCTAAGGCACGTCGGTTATAGGTTAAAAAGCCTATAAGTATGCATATGAGCACATATATCCAGTTAGAACCTGTCATATGGGGGGTCCCCCCATTAATGGCTTTTCTAGGCCGGTTCTCCTAGTACCTTGGTTTTTATTATTTCCACCCTCTTGAGTGGATAGACCTTTTTGGCTTCATGGTATATCTCAGAGGCTATTTTTCCAGTTACAATACCCTCTACGAGCTCGTCAAATGTTTTATCGTTGGCGATCTCCTCTATTTTGTCTTCAATGATCTTTCGCATGTATCTTTGCTGTGATGATTTGGCTCTCCTGGTTGTTATAGCCAGTATATGGATCTTTATCTTGTAACCGTCCTTTGTCTTCACGATCTTTGGAGCGTCAACCCTACTTGTACCCCTTCTTATCATGCTACGCACATAGTCTGTTGTAACCTCATGGCCTATGAACCTGGTGGCTGCTTTATCTCCTGTTATGTTTTCTATTTCAAATTTTAGTTTAACATATTGTCTTGAAAAGTCACCTGTAAGTTCTCGCATTGTAGCCTCCACTCTTCTCTTAGATAATAGTTTAGGGTCGCGTGCAGGTGTCACTCCTATCTCTTTTTCCCCGAACAACTGTGGGGCTGTTACTGTATACCAATTTTTTTCTTTCCATGTATCTCTTACTCTTCTTCTTCTCGCTTTAGCCATTATATCACCTTGAAGTCGTGAATTTTTTTATATGAAAAATTAGAATCACAGAACTGGTCTAATTTTCCAGTTATAAAATATTGAAGTAGATTATTGCCATAGAATATATTTAAATATTAGGGTTTCTTTCTCATAAACTTATAATGTCTAATATATCTCCCGATAACATCTTCTACAGGACCTTCATCGGCTACGAATTTCACACCAGCCTCTTCAAGACCGAATTTAGCCCTTAAACCGGCCTGGACGGCTATTACCACATCACAATCCCTTACAGCATCTAATGTTTTCATCCATTGATGTTTTTCATTTTCTTTAATATCTATTTTCCTCTCTGCGACAATCTCAACATTTTCACCATCAAACTTGTAAATGATAAATTTGGATGCTCTGCCGAAATGCAAGTCCACCATTTGGCCGTCAGAAGATGCTAGGGCTATCTTCAAATCTCTACACCATGTATATTTTTTTGATCAACTTCGCCACATTCTCCCCAAAATGTTCTATTGTTTCAATACCTTCCCTATCATCTTCAACTTCTCCAGCAGCCCAACCAAACACAATATTCCAATATGTTGAACCCGGAACTATCATATCATTTATAAGATAGAACATTAGCATCTCCTGTATAGTTGCTGTCTGCCCACCTCTACGAGCCACTGCTATGGGCCCTCCAACCTTCCATTCCAGGAATTTGTCAGAGGCGCGTGAAACCATACCTATTCTTTGTAGTGCTGACATAACATCCCCGCGGGCTGTTCCAAAGTATACTGGGGAGCCTACTATGAAACCCTCTGATTTCCTTATCTTTTCAATGATATTGTTAAGCCCATCATCTATTCTGCATTCACCAGTCTTTGCACAAGTCAAACATGCTCTACAAGATTTGATTTCCATGTCCCTTAAAGAGACTATCTCGGCTTCAACTCCTTCTTCCCGGATTTTATCTGCGCATCTCTCCAATAATATCATTGTGTTGCTTTCTTTCCTCGGACTTCCACATAATAACAATACCTTCATTTTTCCATCTCTCCTTTGATTATTTCATCTACAGAAGCGCCTTTAAGCATCCTATGACATTCACATGGTGATTCATCCACCATCTCAACACTCCTATCAATAATATCCACGATAACCGGCCTCTTATCTTTAATTGTCCTGAAAACTTCTTCCATGGTTAATCTTTCTTCTGATATGGATGCTGCATAATTTGATACTATACATAGGCTTGCATAGCACATTTCAAGTTCCCTTGCAAGCACTGCTTCAGGCAATCCTGTCATCCCCACGAGTGTGCCCCCAAGAATTTTGAACATTTTTATCTCGGCTGCAGTCTCGAACCGAGGCCCTTCTGTACATACATACACTCCACCGTCTTTTACTTTTCCGGATGATATTAGTATTTTTCTAAGTTTTGGACAGTATGGTTCTGTGACATCTACATGTACTGTCTCATCATCATAGAATGTTCCGATCCTACTTTTTGTGAAATCTAGGAAGTTGTCTGGGGCGATAAGTGTTCCGGGTTTTATGGATTTGTAGAGTGATCCTGCGGTGTTGGTTGCGATTATCTTTGTGACGCCTAATTTTTTAAGCGCCCATATGTTTGCTCTGTAGTTTATTTTGTGCGGTGGATAGTCGTGGCCTTCTGCGTGTCTTGGTATGAATGCCACTTCTTTGCCGTGTAGTTTGAAAATTGAAATTTGGGGTGAATCCCCATAGGGTGTTTTTATGATCTTTTTTTCTTTTTTGACCGTTTTTGGTATTTTGTAGACTCCTGTTCCACCTATTATTCCTATCATTTGTTCACCCTTTTGCAACGCCTAGGGGTATCATCTTGGCGACTAGACGTGATATTCCTGTTTTATGGGATGTGTTAACAACCATGTCGACGTCCTTATAAGCTCCCGGCGCTTCCTCGGCGATTACCGGCATTGAAGTCGCCCTTACATAAATCCCTCTACCTAGGAGGTTCCTTTGGACTTTTTCGCCCCGGTATGTTCTCTTCGCACCTGCCCTGCTCATTTTGCGCCCGGCACCGTGTGCAGTGGATCCGAAGGTTTCTTCCATTGCAGTTTCTGTCCCATGGAGTACATAGGATGATGTTCCCATTGTACCTGGTATTATGACTGGTTGGCCTATCTTCCTGTATTCTGAGGGTACTTCTTTTCTTCCAGGACCAAAGGCTCTTGTAGCGCCTTTCCTGTGCACGTAAACTTCTCTTTTCAGGCCTTTTATTGGGTGTGTTTCTTTTTTGGCTATGTTGTGGGCGACGTCATAGACTATATCCATTTCTAGGTCCTCTGCGCTTGTTTTGAATACTTGTTCGAAGGATTCTCTCACCCAGTGTACTATCATTTGGCGGTTGGCCCATGCATAGTTTGCTGCTGCTGACATTGCCTGGAAGTATTCTATTGCTTCTTGGGAGTCTACTGGTGCGCAGGCTAGTTGGCGGTCTGGTATTCTAATGTTGTATTTTTTGTAGGCTTTGTCCATGACTCTTAGGTAGTCTGAGCAGATTTGGTGGCCGCAGCCTCTGGATCCTGTGTGTATGAGTACTGTTACTTTTCCTTCTTCTAGGCCGTATACTTCTGCGGCTTTTTGGTCGAAGATTTTATCTATTTTTTGGACTTCTAGGAAGTGGTTGCCTGAGCCTAGTGAGCCTAGTTGGGGTATGCCCCTTTTTTTTGCTTTTTCGCTTACTTTCTCTGAGTTGGCGTCTTCCATTTTACCATTCTCTTCAAGGCGTTCTAGGTCTTTTTCCCATCCGTAGCCGTTTTCAACAGCCCACTCAGCCCCGTTGTCTAGCACCTCATCGATCTGGCCTCTTTCTAGTCTTATTTTGCCTTTGCTGCCCACGCCTGATGGCACGTTCTTGAATAGGGTGTCTATGAGTTCTTTTATTTTTGGTTGTGCTTCTTCGTGGTCTAGGTTTGTTTTTATTAGTCTGACCCCGCAGTTTATGTCGAATCCAACCCCGCCTGGGCTTATGACTCCGTTTCGGGCGTCGAATGCGGCCACGCCTCCTATGCTGAAGCCGTAGCCGAAGTGTATGTCTGGTAGTCCTATTGAGAATTTTTGTATGCCTGGTAGGCATGCTACATTGGCGACTTGGTCAACAGCACCTATTTCAAGGTCTTTTAATGCTTCTTCATTTAGGAATATTCGTCCTGGTACGCGCATACACTTTTTATAGTCTGTGGGGACTTCCCATACTGATTCTCTAATTTTTATTAGTATATCTTTCACATCCATGTTATCCCCCCATTTTATAGGTCTACTATAACTCTCACCTTATAGTGATTGTTTTCTCGCAGCACATCCATTAGATGATATGTGACTGCTTTTACTTCGTCGCGTATTTCATGTATGTTAGGGTTTATATGATCACCTAGGGCTTTTCCTTCTAGTCTATATAGTTTATTTTTTCGTATATTAACTTTGAATTTTGAGAAGAATAGGAATTCTGTATCCATTAAGAATAGGAGTTCATCTAACCAGTCATGTAGGAGTGATATTTCATCTTCTGCTTCTATTTTTATCTTTTTTTCTTTTTTTGGCGAAACCTTCCTGGTGTCTGTCATTAATTCGAACATTGCAAGGGCTGCGTTTTCAAAGGCTTCTTCTAGTGTTGATCCGTATGCCCAGTAGCCGGCGTCGGCTGTTACTTCGAAGTATTCGAATTTTTTCTCCATTTTTTATCCCACACAACTTATTAGTTTTCAGATGCTCTCTACCTCTTTCCTTATCATTACTATAGACTTCAATGATATTGTGAGGTGGAATATAATGTATAGGTTGGATAAGTCAAAGAAAAAATGGGATGCTTTCCGTGACCTTAACCTGGAGGCGTGTGTCATAACAATTATAGTCCTCTTATTTATAATAGGGGGCGTGCTTTTTGTTGCGAGCACTCCGAATTCTAATTATCCAGTGAATCTAATCTTTATCCACGCAATCTTTTAAGATTGTCAAATCTTGGAATTATCAAACGAGAATTACCCCTCCTACCTTTACCTGTGAAAGGAGTGTCAATAAGCCTGAGAAATTCAAGCTTTTCCAAGATCCTAGTAAATGATGAATAACTTAACCCGGTTTTCTTCCTAAACTCTTTATAAACTTGGCCTGCTGTTAAACTTTCACTTTCACTATCAATTATAATATTTAGAAGCTCTCTTTCATTCTTTGAAAGATTTTTCACTGTTTCCATGAAATTTGTGGATGCTGTGTCCTTTATAGCCTCTTTTAGGTGTTCTTCTTTTATTCTGGGGGATGCTTCCGCTTCCGCGAAGTTGCCGCAAACCCTAAGAAGATTTATGCCATGTCTTAGATCGCCTGTTTCAAATGCGAGCGCAGCTATCTCTTCCACTATCTCACTGGAGATTACACCATCATAGAACCCTATCCTCGTCCTATCCATTAAAATATCATAGATTTCATCATAACTATAAGGTGGAAAAACTATCTCTTGTGGAATGAAAACCGAATCCACATTCTTGTCAAGAGCATACCTAAACTCTATATCAGATAATACAGCGAATATACCAGTCCTAACATTATCAAAAGCCTCATACGCCCTTAGAATATCATAGAATATCCTATTAGCATTCTTATTATAGAATAGATGGTTAACATCATCTAATGCAACTATAAGGGCTTTATCCTCCACCGAAAGCTTATGCATTATATCATGATATATCCTAGAGAAAGGAACCCCAGTCTCAGGAGGATAATACCCAAAAACACGGTGATATATCTGCGAAAATATCCCGAAACGCGTTGTATGCAACTGACAATTAATATAACAACATACAACCTTCTCAGAACTAGCCTCAACCATCTCAAACAACTTCTTAATAGCAGTGGTCTTACCAGTCGCACAAGCCCCCAAAACAACAGCATTAACAGGCCTACCATTCATCAAAGCAGGTCTTATACAAACTGCAAGAGCCTCCATCTGCGAATCCCTATACTTAAAATTCTCAGGGATATAATCAGGATCAAAAGCGTGTAAATCCCGGAATATTGTCTCATCATGTAATAGAATATCATCTATTCCCATAATATGATAATTATACCTTAAAGTATATTAACCTTTCAATGATCCAGTCTCAACTAGATTATAAATTTTAACATCCTCATTTTCCATTATCCAATCTATAAGCCTCTTGGCATATTCCAGTTTCAACCTTTTAACCTCATCTGCCTTTTCTGTTTCTCCACTTATCTGAGGCCTTGAATATCTTGTCATCGTATCCCCAAAATCCATACCAGCCAAGATTATAAGCTTGGCACCTAACTCCACAGCAAGAAAAACAGCCCTATCACCATCAGTGAAACCCCCAAAATTGTGCAGACACCCTAAAGGGGGTGTTTGGGTCGTTCCAAGAACATTCCTAAGTTTCGGAAGATAAAACTTTAACTTTTCCAGGTTATTGCCATGTGCATGGACCACTAGGAAAGAACCGGCCTTGTTCGCCCTGATTATATCATCCATGTTACCATCAAGGTCCGTTACAATAATATCAGGGATTATAGATTCTTCTAATAGCGCACTTGTAGCCCCATCAGCAGCTATAACAGTAAAAACCCTAAAATCCAAATCCTCCCTTAAAAGCTTCAAATGCTTTTTAATTGAAGGTCCGGCCCCAAATATTATAAATTTATCATTATGCGGCAGATCATCGACTTCCACCATAATATTTCCATGTTCTTTGAGGAAATCATTAAGGTACTCCGCCGCCTCCATATCAGCGATGGGATCGAATTTGAAATCCTCTAGTATCTTCTCATACCAGCCAATCCATGTTTTAAGATCCATATGATCACATTCAAAATTCTGGAAATTAACATAATTGTTATTAATTCAATAGTCTTGAATAACTATAAATCTTTTTAAGTTAATCTTTGTAATATTAGACTATGGAGATTTTGGAGGGTTGCTATGGATGAAACATTATTGATGATCCCAGGTCCAACTAGAGTTGCTCCCAGAGTATTAAAGGCCATGTCAGAGAATATAGTGAATCACAGAAGCGCCATATTCGGCAAATTCTTGACAGAAACAAGTGAGATGATCTCCGAGATATTCAGAACCGATAATAAATCTTATATACTCACAGGTTCTGGGACAGCGGCCATGGAAGCCGCAATAGTTAACATACTAAATCCTGGTGATAAGATACTTAATGTGGTCGGCGGAAAATTCGGAGAAAGATTTAGTAACATTGTCGAGGCATTTGGCGGCGAATCAAAAAGAATCGATGTTGAATGGGGAAAAGCAGCAAACCCTGATGATATCAGCCAAGCCCTAGAAGAAGATGAAGATATAAAAGCAGTTACTGTAGTGCACAATGAAACTTCTACAGGAGTTGCCAATCCCATAAAAGAGATAGGAAAAATCTTAAAAGGTTATGATGCGCTTTATATTGTTGATACTGTATCTTCACTAGGGGGAGCTGAAGTAGATGTTGACGGATACAATATAGATATCTGCGTTACAGGCTCGCAGAAATGTCTGGCAGCACCCCCAGGTTTAGCCGCGATAACATTAAGTGACGATGCATGGAATATCGTGGACAATACAAACTCAAAATGCTATTACCTAGACCTTAAGAAGTATAGGAAGACAAGCAGCCTAGAACCCCCAGAGACCCCATACACACCAGCAGTATCATTAGTGTACGCTTTACACGAAGCATTAAAAGTCGTGGAAGAAGAAGGCCTTAAAAACAGGATAAGAAGACATGAACTGGCCGCTAAGGCCGCTAGGAATGCTATAAAAGCCCTTGGCCTTGAATTGTTCCCTGATGAGAAGGTTTCATCCACAACAGTCACAGCAGTTAACCTGCCAGAGGGTGTGACAGACGCCGAACTGCGCGGTACCATGAGGAACAAGTATCATGTGGAACTTGCAGGGGGACAAGACCACTTAAAGGGCAAAATTTTCAGGATAGGACATATGGGTAACATAACCCATAGGGAACTTATAACAACCTTTTCAGCCCTTGAAATGACCTTAAGGGAACTTGGTTTTGATGTTGAAATGGGTGAAGGCGTTGCTGCAATAGCAGACACCTATCTACCCCAAAACCTCTAATCCCCCCACAATTATTTTTTTGCTTGCAAAAAAACCCCTTCCAAGGAAGGTCTAATCAGCCTGTGATATAAGAAAGAAGAAAAATCCAACAATAACTCCTACTTTTAACCATCCTCTGCTACTAACCCCCCCATCCCAAAAGTTGGGGGAAGATTGCGAATAACCTTCATATCAAAAAATATACATGTAACTTACAAGGCTGAGAGAGCCGGTAGGCTATGAGGAGAGGATATGGAAGGGCTGGATCCCCCAAAAGCCCGTGGAAAAAGAACCAATCCCATGATCCCTTACCGGAAGGTGACCTTAAGGACAAGTTCTTTCAATGAAGCAGGAAGTCCTGTCTGTTAGGGCAGGAGTAGTTCACTGGAAGGATATGGCAGATTCGCGAAACTTCCAAATCCCCCAGTTGAAAGGGTGTGGGGGAACTCTTTCGCATGAAATAGGTTCACTAGTACATTTTTATAGGTTCTACACCTAATACTTTTCCTGTTTTTGCATCTACTCGAATGTAAGCTACTATGGTTCCTGGTGGGTGTTGTCCTTCACTTGTGGTTACAATTACTGGAACATAGTATATTCCACTCTTTAGTGATGGTGTGCCGCTTGTAGTGTTCCCAAATTCCGCAGGGTTTTTGGCCATGTAATCGGCTGCAATGGCCTGGGCTTCTTTTGCGGATATCATCTCCTGTGGAACTGTGGTTGTTTGATTATTTTGGATATTCTCTGGGGTGGTAATGTTTTGTGTGACGTTCTCTTTAGGTTGTTCTCCTCTAAAATAGATCAAACCCCCAACTAGGATTAGGCCAATCATTATAATCAATAAAATATATTTGTATCCCATTTTTTTTTTTACAACTCCAGAAAAATTTTATAGTATATATGTTAGCCATGCTATAAAATGGTTCATTTTCATTTATTGTTTGTAAGCCTCTTATTTTTAAAAAGATAATGGATGTAGAGGAGGGATGGGAGATTGGTAATGAGGATTATAAGGGTGGGGGAGTCTATTGAGAATGAGCTGTTATGAACCTTAGGCTGGGGGAAGAGCCTTTCCTTTTTAGGGGGTAATTCACATTCTAGTCTTTTATTTTATTGATTGAATCTTTAACGATATCAACACCCCATTTTGCCATTTCTGTGGCTTTTTTTTGGTTTTTGGCTTCTGCGAAGCATCTGAATATGGGTTCTGTGCCTGAGGGTCTTATGATGACCCAACCATCTTCTTTGAATATTTTCACACCATCTGTAGTGTCTATTCTGTCTACTTCAGGGTCTGTTTTGACTTTTTCTTGTACAATGCTCATTACCTTGGGTTTGAGTTTATCTGGACATTTTATTTTCATTTTCTCTGAATGGTATCTTGGGAGTTCGGCCACGAGCTTGGAGATGGGTTTATCTTCCTCGGCCATGATTTCAAGTATTTTGGCGGCTGAAAGCGCCCCGTCCCTGCCATATACGAAATCTGGGAATATTAGACCGCCATTTTCTTCGCCGCCGAATAGTCCGTTTTTCTCTTTAAGGGTTCTTGCCACGAGCAGATCTCCCACGGCTGTTGTTATAACTTCCCCATTATTTTCTCTTGCAATATCATAAATAGCTGAGGAAGTTGCTACTGTAGTTACGATGAGGCCTCCCTTGTTTTCCTTTAACATTTTTTTCTCTACAAGGGCGAAGGTTTTATCGCCGAAGATGAAATTTCCTTTCTCATCTATACAGATTGTCCTATCAGCGTCTCCATCATGTGCTATGCCAATATCTGCCTTGCTGGCCTTGACAGTGTTAATTAGGTCTTTTAGGTTTTCTGGGATAGGTTCGGGGTTTCTGCCGGGGAAGAAACCGTCTGGCTGACAATTCAATGTTAAAACTTCGCAGCCGAGCTCTCTTAAAATGTATGGTGTTGTATATGATGCTGCTCCTGATCCGCAATCGACTACAACAGTAAAATTGGCTTCTCTTATAATATCGGCGTCAACTCTCTTTATAACCTCATCCATATATTCTCTGATTATTTTTTTATTTTCTGTGAGAGAGCCTATATTGTCCCATGAAACTCTTTCAAAGCTTTTTTCAAAGAATATTTTCTCTATCTTCTCTTCTAATCTGTCTTCGATACCTATCCCATATTTGTCAACGAATTTTATCCCATTATATTCTGGAGGATTATGTGATGCTGTTATGATAACACCTGCATCATAGTATTTTCTAACAGCATATTGAACAGCTGGGGTTGGGAGAATCCCAAGATCTACCACGTCACATCCACTGGATAGAAGAGCTGATATAACAGCATGCTTTATCATGGGGGTGGAAGTTCGCGTATCGCCTCCCACAGCAACCTTTCCATCTATGAGGGAGCCGAATGCTGCTGAAAGTTTTGAAGCGAATTCTGGTGTTAATTTTTTATTCGCGATCCTTCTAACGCCAAAAGTCCCGAATAATTTCTTCATTTTTATCAACCCATTATAATTCATAGACTTTGAAGTCTTTGTTCTTATATACTAGTTTCCCATAGGGTGGCGGGGTCATGTTAGTTTTAAGTATGATATAACCTATTTTTTCTTTGATTATTTCATTTTTTGTGAAATTTCCATTTATGTATTTATCTCCATTGATGGATTTAACAGTACCCGGCGCATAACCCCCAGCGGCTACTGGCTGACCTGAAATAGATACTATTATAGGATCTATACGATAATCTGCAGTTACAACAACCCTTTCATGATCCCCATTATACTTAAACCATTCTGCAACTTCAATCTGTGAAAGAGAAATGGAAGGTTGCGCAGAATTGGCAGTTAAATATCCATTATACAATGATAAAAATGCTATGGCCAATAATAGGATGGTGCATTTTCTCCTTTCAAACTTGAGGGCTCTTATAGATAAACTTGCAAGTACAGCTACTGCGAAAAGGTTAAAGTAGATTATCCTTTCAGTGATTACCTTGACGCCAAAGACATAAATCACACTTAGAAATGTCACGCCAATAAACCATGAAAGTAATATGATATCCTTTTTTTCACGAGTCCCTAAAATGTAGATGAAACCCACTATGGATAAAAAGAATGGTATTGGCCCTAAAAGTCGTATATAACTTTCGAGTGGTAATGCTTGGGTTGGTGGAGATTTGAACACGAATCCATATTTTATGATGAGGGGGAGGAACCAAACACTACTTGTGATTAGACCAGCGACTATAAAGATCCAATATATTTCAAAGTTTTTTCCGCCTCTGAGTTTAAAGATAATGGTTGGAAGTGTTATTATAAATAATATGATAATGGCCGAGAGTATGTGGGTGAGCATAACTAAACCCCATAGGAAACCCGCAACTATCACGTATCTTTTATTGTCTTCAGTTGCAAGATAATAAAAATAGACTATGATAGGTAAGAATATTATGGCCATGGATTCTGGGATTGGTAGCATCATCCTCTGGAATAATGGACTTGAGATAATAAATAAACCTGTGAGGAATCCTATAATATCCCCATAAAATTTTTTTGAAACATAAGAAAATGATAAAACCCCAAATAGTGCTAGGAAGGGTTGTATTAGGCGCGCTGTCAAAAATGGGCTAATATTTAAAATTTTTGTGATGGATAAGATGGATAAATGGAAAAGTGGAGGGTAGAATATTGGTCTTCCATAAGGCGCGGCAGTTAAATTATCCCAGAAAACTATACCCCCACTATAAAGCTTCACATTATGTATATGATAGTAGATATCCCAGCTTAATGGCCAGTTATACTTTATTGTTGGTATCAGTGCCAATATAAATGCGAAGATGGCTGGTATGAATACTATGGATTTGCTAAACTTGGCTTCTATTACTTTAAAGTCCTTCAAGACGTTCCCTCCATCATCTAATCAAGATTATAATATTTTCAAGTTTTGCGGCGTTTCGAGGATGAGCTCTATTGACCCCTTGTATTCCGTTACTTTTCCTGTGATTTTTATTTTTTTGTATTTGAGTGTTTCTATGGGTAGGTTGGATTTCTCAAGCTGCTCTTTTTCTGATTCGAATACTACAACAGTTATCTTCGCAGTACCATCATTTAATTTGATGAAAGTGGCTTTACCTGTCTTTGATTTGCTTATTTCCTCCACGAATCCTGTTATGGAAACCTTTTCATCGACCATGTCCTTTTTTATTTCTCTTATTCTAACTTCTCGGGGTGTGATACTCCCCGCGGATATGATCATCCCTATTAGGCCAGATAATGCTATGAAAACGACAATTTTGAATATTTTCTCATCTTCCATCACAAACACCATATTATTTTTATATAAATAATTATTATTAATCAATAAAAAAATGATAAAACTTGTAATTTTACACGAGGCCATAAAATAATTGCCAAAAAGAAAAATATTATTACAATAACAAAATTGGGATATTTTTTCCTTATTTCTTGAAGAGTGATTCTATACGGTTTATAGTATCAACATCCTCCAAACTGAGATCATCTCTTATCCTTTTAACTACGGGGAAGCGTAGAGAATATCCGCTTTCATATTCAGGGCTCCTGACTATTTCACTATAAGCCACTTCTAGGATCAGCTCAGGTTTTACCTTGATTTTCCCCCCCTTTTCCTCTATTGTTATCTTTTTTAATCTTTCCGTGAGTTCTTTAAGGGTTTTATCATCTAAACCTGTTGCAACATGTGCTACAGTCTTTAGTTCGCCGGTTTCTTCATCCCTCGCTGCTAATAGATATGATCCTATAAAATGCGCCCGTTTTCCCTTACCATACGTACCCCCAACAACTACCAAATCGAGGGTTTCAGGCTCTGCCTTGTATTTAAGCATCTTTTTACCACGTATCCCCGGTATATAAGGTGCATTGGGATCCTTAATCATTATACCCTCATGTCCCTCTTTCACAGACTTTCTGAAAAGTGAAATACCATCCTCAACATTACCAGTGCCAACTTTCACTTGTCTACTTAACTCTATCTTACCCTTTAAAGGTTTGATCACTAATTCCAAGATTTCGCGCCGTTTCTTAAAAGGTTCATCTATAAGCGGTTTTTTGTAATATAATACATCAAAGAGGTAAAGTGTGAGAGGTATTTTCTTCACCATCTTCTCGATATCATACTTTCTCTTCACCCGCTGGAGAATATACTGGAAAGAACCCGGCCTTCCATCAATATTTACAATGATCTCCCCCTCCACTATAAAATCTTCCATTGGTAAAGACTTTTCCACACGTTTAATGATCTCAGGCACTGCACGGCTTATATTCTCTAATCTGCGCGTGAACACCAAAATTTCATCACCCTTCCTATGTATCTGAACCCTTACACCATCATACTTGGTTTCGCACAACGCCTCCCCCAGTTCCTCTATGGCAGATTCTATGCTCTCCGCAAGTTGAGCTAACATTGGCTTCACAGGCCTTCCAGGTTCTAGTGAAAGCTTCTTAAGCCCTTTATCACCTTCACTCTTAGCAACCTTAGCCACCATTCCAAGGTCATTGGTAAGCATATAAGCCCTTTCAACAACTTCCTTGTCAATGTTAAATGCCGATGAAATCGCATCACTTATGATACCCTCACCAGCCCCAACCCTCAATTCTTCGAGTATGGTCCTTGTTATATATTTCGCCTCGAGCGGAGAAGCTAATGAAAGAATCCCGAGTAATATGTCTATCTTCTTTGATTGAGCCCTTGAACCTGTGATGGATGCAAGTTTTCTAAGATCATTATAAACTTTTTCAACTGTGAGTGGATGTGAAATGAATGTTAGCTGAGATTTTCTCTTGAATAATACTTCACTTGCTGTGCCGATATCCCCCTGTTCTCGAATTTCCTCTTCTAATTCATCAACACTAGCCCCTGTAACCATTGATATAGCCCTCATGAGAAGTTTCGGCCCGATTCCAAGTTCTTTTTCGCTCCAAGTTGGGAAAACACGGCCTAAGAGGAGTAAAGTTACTGGAGGTAACAATTCAGTGCTTGTCTTCTTGAGGAAATCAGCTATCAGATCTGTTTTTTCCAATCTTTTGGTTGTTGATTCTAATCTACTATAAAGGTCTGCTAATTTTCTGTATTCCATATATCCCCCTCCACCGGAGAAAAGTCCTTTATTGTTTTTTGAGGAGTCTTAGCGCGCAGTATTCCCCGCACATGGAGCACATATCTTCTTCTTCAACCGGACACTGCATCCTATATTCTCTCGGTTTTTCATGATCAAATGCTAGTTCGAATTGCCTCTCCCAATTAAAATCCCTTCTCGCCTTCGCCATTTCTAATTCCATTTTCCACGCGCTTGGCATCTTCTTAGCGGCGTCTGCTGCCTGGGCAGCTATCTTCGATGCTATAACACCCTCTTTAACTTCTTCTATACCCGGTATGGTTAAATGTTCTGCAGGTGTTACGTAGCATATGAAGTCTGCCCCACTGTAGGCTGCTATAGCACCTCCAATAGCCGCGCTTATATGATCATAACCTGGGGCCATATCAGTTACTATAGGCCCTAAGACATAGAATGGCGCTCCTTTACAAATTGTCTTCTGTATTTTCATGTTCGCGACGATCTGATCCAAGGGGACATGTCCCGGCCCTTCTACCATGCATTGTACGTTGGATTTCCTCGCTTTTTCGACTAGTTGTCCGAGGATTATTAGTTCCTGTATTTGGGGAGTGTCTGATGCGTCTGCGAGGCATCCTGGTCTTAGTCCGTCGCCGAGGCTGAGTGTCACATCATATTCATGGGCTATCTCGAGTAAGTATTCGTAATTTGCATAAAGTGGATTTTCCCTTTTGTTATGTTTTATCCAAGTAGCGAGGAATGCTCCTCCTCTGCTTACTATTCCCATGATCCTCTCTGATTTTTCCAGTTTTTCCACTGTGTCGAGTGTTATCCCAGAGTGGACTGTCATGAAGTCGACTCCTTCCCTGGCCTGTTTTTCTATTACTTTGAAGATGTCGTCTTCATCCATGTCAACTACTGAACCATGCTTTAGTGTGGCTTTGACACCGACTTCGTAGATTGGCACTGTCCCAACTGGTACATCTATCTTTTCTAATATAGCTTTTCTGATCTTGGCTAATTTTGGTCCTGTGCTCAAGTCCATTATAGTGTCGGCTCCGTGTTGAACGGCAATTAGTGACTTCTCAATCTCGAATTCAGGATCTTCCATTTTAGAAGATGAACCTATATTAGCGTTTATTTTCGTGGATAGGCCTTCCCCTATCCCGCAGGGGTTTGGGTTGTGGATTGGGTTTGATGGTATGACAATTCTCCCATTTGAGACTCTCTTCAGGATCTTTCGGATGTTATAATTTTCTGTTTTGGCCACTTTCTCCATTTGGGGTGTTATATTGCCCTTTCTTGCCTCTTCCATTTGAGTCACTTTGGATCCCCCTCACCTTTAATATATGATCTATGACACAAATAAGTTTATGATAAGGAAACTGCGCGCTAAGGATATTATGATAAGGGATGTTATTGTGGTGGAGCCTGATGAGTCTGTGGCCGCTGCAAAGTTGAAGATGGTCAGGGCTAACATTGGTGGAGTGCCTGTGGTAGAAGGGGACAGGCTTGTTGGATTCATAACACACAGGGATATCTTATTGGCTGGCAGCGAAGCTCTTAAACTTAAAGTGAAGGATATTATGAGTAAGGATCTTGTTGTTGTTGACAAAAACACGTCACTTAGCAGAATAAGTAAGATAATGGTGGAAACTGGCTATCAGAGGATTCCAGTAGTAGAGGATGGGAAGTTGTTGGGTCTTATAACTCAGAGTTGTGTGATAAAGGCCATAGCTGATCATATGGAGGATCTTTAGATACCTTTAGATGAGTGGGTATGGTAATTTGGGGTTTTTCTTTTCTTTAAGGCCCCCTATTTTCTTTATGCGTTTTTTTATGAATTTTGCACCCGTTTTTGTAGCGGCGTATATTGGTATTGAGTATCCTGCTTTGAAGAGAGCCTTTTTGTCGCCGATTTCTCGGATGTGTTTTGATGCGCATGATGTTATGATATCGGCAGTTTTAAAGAGCATTTCGGCTTCTTCTCTTGTTATTCCTGTAAGGTGGACCGCGAAGACATAAACTTTGTTGTTTATTTTTTTGATTTTCTTTGCATCATCTAGACTAGCTACTGTAACTGCTATGGAATTGTATCCTTCATTTAGTGCCTTTTTAACACCCATTGGCTGGTCTATTTTTGCGGTATCTGGTTCTAACACGTTTTCTTTTCCAAGTTTTTCTATGATCTCTTCTATTGGAGTTGTTTTAACCACTCCAGAGATCCTGCCACCTACTCCCTGGGCAAATTCTGGTTCGGTTATTAGGACTGTGCCGGCACCTTCACATACCATTACTGCGCAGTCGATTATATCATCTTCTAGCAAGGTTGAAATTATCTCCGAAACCCCAAATGATAAGAAATCCCTCATTCGAAGCTCTCTTTTTGGCGTGCACATCCCGAAATCTTTGATCCTGAATTCTATGTTTTTTTGTATAGTATCCTTGTTTAGTTCCTTTATGCCTCTATATTTATGGAATAATGGGCAATACTTGATTTTGGGCTTGCCCATGGAGATTATTTTACCATTTTTTATGACGATTTTTGTCTTTCCAAGGGCTTCTATAACATGCTCATCCAACGGTTACACATCCTTATTTTTGTATGGGAAGCCTTCAGCTGGTGTTGGTTTCAGTATCTCGATAGCATTGGATCTCATGATAGCATTTACCGAGGCACTCAAGGAACAGAGCGTTCCTATGCCGTAACCGACTCTCTTCTTATTGTCCATGATATCTACTGTTATGTAATCTTCCATCCTAACAATCTCTTTTACATTAACGTTTTCATCCGGTGCAGCACCTTATTTCCAAGGGCGCCCATAGCCTTCCCTATCCAGCAATGTTTAAGGGGACACTGGTCGCAGTAATGCTTAAAGATCCTGTTCCATTTTCTGCTTCCTAATCCGGCAGCTATCTCGGCCCTTACTGTTGAATATGCTATACAACAGCCCCAATTCCTACCTATGATCTTGTTGTCTTCTATTAAGTCAGTGTATATTCTCCGGTTTTTCCAGCGGATCACATTCAGGATGTCTCTCTCATACTTTATCTGACCAGTATTCTTGGATCCTTTCAATTTTTCAGCTATTCTACGCCTTATACTTGGGACTCTGCCTGCTGATATGTTGATCGCGCAAACCGGACAAAATCCTGTGACTGAATTTGATATCTCATCACCATTCTCATCATAGAATATCGCCCTAACACCTATACCATCCCTTTTAACCTCCACATACCCACCATTTTCCCAAATAAGGGATATTATAAGCCCCGCGGATGTCACAACCCTACCATAGCCTGACATTTTAGCCACTCTTCTAAGATCGGCTTTATCTGTTAGAATATCCTCGAGTTCAAATGCTATATCCTCTGGTAAAATCCCAGCGTCTATCTCTGCTCTAAGTATGGCTGGCGCCCAAGTTATATCCCTACCCACCCCCACAGTCCCCCCTGAAGCATCAACTAGCCAAGCATCCACACCCTCAAAACATTCCCTCGACTCCGCCCTCATACCCTGATCTGAAATCTCTTCTAGGATCCTATGACATATACCACACGCACCCTCAGTCAAATCAAGGATAGAGGAAGAAACTTTATCAACCATCATAATCCCCCCAAAGTTTAACTTTTAATTAATTATTATCATAAACAATTATAAAAGACAAGAGGTGGAATCTTATTAACCAACCATCAAAAAAATAATATTATGAAAAACCCTCGGGGTTTTAACATGAAATTCAAGATTTGTCATAGAATACCAGACCGAACATTCTCGATAAAAGGCCACTACTTTCCAGTCTGTTCAAGATGCACTGGTATATACATCGGAGCATTCTCCTATTTCATCATAGCATACCTCACACCCATAAAATACACAACAACATTAATCATCGCAGCAACACTAATAACAGCACCCACAATAATTGACGGATCCACACAACTATTAGGTTTAAGGGAAAGCAACAACATGCTAAGATTCCTAACAGGCCTACCCGCAGGTATCGGTATCGGAATCATGACAAAGGCCCTAAAATTCTTAATATTAACGATAATGTGGGGAACATTTTGAAATGTCCAAAATGTGGAACATATAATAGGCCAGGGGCAAAATTCTGCAGAAACTGCGGTGCAAAACTTGCTAAAACCTCAAGCACAACTTGGGGTGTGCTGGCAAGCTGCTGCTTCGGGATAATATTCCTCATAATAATAGGGGCCATTATAAGCCCTGAAATCCGCCAAGAACCATCCAATAAAATAGAGACTGTATATGGTTATAAGATAGTCTATCAGACAACAAATTATACATGTGGACCCGCAGCCCTCGCAACAGCACTTACAAACAAAAAAGGAGCTAACCTAACCGAGAAGATGATAGTAGACTATCTTGGCAACAATCCCAAAGGCTACAGCCCCCAACAGATCGTCAAAGCCGCCAAACATTTCGGATACAATGCCATTATAGACACAGGCCCGCCAGAAGAATATGATATTATAGTAATAGATGATGGGATACTAGACATAGGATATCCATCCTATGATGCCAACCACACCCAAAACTATTATATAGTACCAGGAACTAATGGACACTTCACAGTATATGCTGGAATGACCCCAGACGGCTTCATAGTATTCCTGGACCCATCAAACGGACTAGAATATATCAGCCCAGAAACATTCAATAGAATCTACCAAAATATAAGAATCCATATCCCCCAAAAAGATGGGATTGAATCATGATATCCAAGTAAACTTGAATAAGACTTTAAAGGATCTGTGAAGAGGAGCCATTAATAGTAGTCCCAGATTGTAACCTGCCAATTTTCAAGATCCACAGAATATACCATAATACAGTATTTGCCAGGGCCGCTTGTAACTTCTATTATCTCCCTTTTTTTGTTTGGGTATTCTGTAGCCCCCCATTCTATGGTTTTTGTTGCCACGATACTGTTATCTTTTATAACATCTACTTGCATACTGTTGGGTTGGTAGGTTATCATTGGCACGGCAGACATTACAACCTTGAACTTGTCACCTTGTATGTTGAAGCACCTGTAATCATCATCTGAGCCTTGGAATGTCCCTAATTCATGCCATTCAGCCCCTTCATCTGTTGATGGGATTAATCCTCCATTGGATGGTTTCTCTATCTTGAGAGATATAGGGTTCCTTAGGGGAAATTCAGTGTATATTATCCCACTTATAAAACCTAAAATTGCAACTAGGATGAAACATACTATAAGGAGTATTTTGGTAGCTTGCTCCAAGATAAAAAACCCCTTTAACATCTATTATCAAGATTTCCAATCGAATTTTTATGGTTTTAAGCACCTTGAGAAGCTTATCTTATCTTGGGTTCATAGGAGGATCCACCCCCCAATTCTTGGGGGAGTGATGATTAATTTTTTTAACTTTTCGCCCAATAAAACAGATTTTAGTGGAGGTGTTCTATTGGGAGTCTCCATCCCTTCAGTGGATCTGTGGGATGATCTTATATTCTTTTGGATATTGTAATATACTTTCATATTTTATATTCTTTTTGGTTACAATAGGAGTGTGTGGGGTTTTTTCGACGATAGAATTAAATAGTATTCACTTCAATTATATTATCGGGGTGATATCCATGGTGAAGTGGGGTCCTGTAATTATAGGTTTCATATTATCCATTATTTTCCCAATAATCCTAGAGTCCTTCATGCCTAGGGGCGCGCCTGTCCTGGGATTGTTCTTAGCAGGTTTTATAGTGGGTATTATGGTGAAAGAGGGTGCTACTGGAGGTTTTTGGAATGCTACGGTTGCTGGTGCGTTTGGTGGTATAATATTAGCCATACTCTTAAGTATCTCAGGCGCTCTCATCGGAGGGATATTCGGGTTTTTCATCGGAGCTTTGACAGGTACTCTGGTGGTAATAATCCTACTCTTGGTTTCAATGATATTCATGGGTATTGGGGGGGCTATAGGAGGTTTCCTAGCAGGAGATTAGAACCTACAAAATTTTTACTCGGGGTATAAACCTCCAATATTGGATTTGATCATCCCCCATCACATGATAGGAGTTATTAGCATGCTTTTTGGTGTTATCTCCGACACTCATATACCTGACAGATCCCCTGTCATCCCTGATAAGGTTTTTGAAGTTTTCAAGGGCGTTGATATGATACTTCATGCAGGGGATTTAACTTCATTGGATGTTAGGGACGAACTCAACAGTTTAGCCCCGATAAAATGTGTTCAGGGTAACATGGACCGTTATTATGGTCTTGAACTTCCAAAACATGAGATTATGGAGATGGGTGACATAATGGTGGGTTTGAATCATGGTGAGGTTTATCCTCGTGGCGATACCCAGCAATTAAAGTATATTGGATTGGAGATGGGGGTTGATGTTCTCATATCTGGCCATACGCATCAGCCATTTATCAGGGAACTTGAGGAAATGTTACTTTTAAATCCAGGTAGTCCTACTGTTCCACGTTTGGCTTATCCCAGTGTCATGTTGCTTGAAATCAGGGATGGTCGGGTTGAAGCCGAGGTTGTGAAGATAGGTTCGCCAGTCTGCAAAGCTATTCCAGAGGGGTGATTGTGTTGGGTAGGAGATGGTATCTTGAAAGAAAGAGGGAATATTATTATAGGAGCGCTAAAAAGCAAAAGTATAGGTCTAGGGCTTCATATAAGCTTTTGCAGCTTGATAATAAGTTTAGGTTGATTAGGAGAGGGGATAAGGTTGTTGATCTTGGAGCTGCTCCTGGTGGTTGGTCGCAGGTTGCCCTTGAAAGGGTGGGTGATGATGGGCTTGTCGTTGCTGTGGATATCAAGGCCATGAAACCGTTCAGTGCGGAAAATTTCCATTTTATAAAAGGCGATTTTAGGGATGGGAGAATTCAGATGAAAATAGGTGAGCTTTTGGGTGGGGAGGCTGATGTTATAATATCTGATGCGTCCCCTTCACTTTCAGGTATAAAGGATATTGATCAGTTAAAGTCATTGGAATTGGTGGAGAGCGTCATGGATTTCGCTGTTAAATTCCTCAAAGAGGATGGTAATTTGCTAGTTAAGGTTTTTCAAGGGCCTGGGTTCGGTAAATTGTTAGAAAAGTTAAGGAGATCTTTTAGAAAGGTTAAAAGTACGAAGCCGGCTTCTTCAAGGAAAGGGAGTCCTGAAATGTATGTTGTCTGCAGGGGATTCAAAGGTTTTTTAGGAAATTAAGGCTCTTAGATCGGATAGGCTGTCTTTGGCCTCTTGTAGTTTTAACCTTGCAACTTGTAGCCTATTTTTAACTTCTGATATTGGTTTGTTAGTCGTGAGGGCGCTTTTAACATCATCTATGGCTGATTTGGCCTCCACGAGTTTGATCTCTGCGTTAACATATTTTTCCATTAGTTTCTTGTCACCAGATTTATAGATTTCATTTTTAGCTGAATCGTAATCGATTTTTAGATTCTGGTATTCTTTTTGTAATTGGGCGAATTCATCATATAAAGATCCTTTATCAACATTCATGGATATGCTTGATGATATCCTCTCAACTCCAATGTAGCCTATGACTATGATTGTTGCGATGATCATCAACACTCCAAGGGCTGAAATAGTCATGGAAGTAAACTTGAACAATCTTAACCTTGACCTCCTCATTGAATCATCTCCAACGCATGCTTGTATTTCACTGGACTTAATCTTTTGTAAAGATTTTTATAAAACGATAATAATATACTTTTATGATGAAGGTAGCAGAGAAAACAAAAACACCCACTGTCAAATTTGAAGAATTCTTTTCCACAGAAAAATATAAGGATAGGATATTCAAGGTTCTAGAAGGATACCCTAATGTAAGATCCATCACAGTAGACTATAGCGACCTTGAAATGTTCGACCCCGACCTTGCGGATCTTCTAATAGAAAAACCCGACACTATACTAAGAACGGCCCAGAGAGCCCTGAAAAACATAAACCCCATGGGAATGGACACAGATCTAAACATAAGATTTAAGAATATCACAAATATTGTTCCACTTAGAAATTTGAGGAGCAAATTTATAGGTAAACTAGTTGCAGTTGACGGTATTGTGAGAAAAGCAGATGAAATACGTCCAAGGATACTAAAGGCTGTTTTTGAGTGTAGAAGCTGCGGATATTTACAAGAGGTGCCCCAATCCAGCAACATCCTAACAGAACCATCATTCTGCCCCGAATGTAGAGGTCGATCATTCCGGCTATTACAAGAAGACTCCCAATTCCTAGACACCCAAACCCTAAAGTTACAAGAACCCTTAGAGAACCTCTCGGGTGGTGAACAACCCCGACAGATAACAATAATATTAGAAGACGACCTTGTAGACACCCTAACACCAGGTGATGTGGTAAGAGTCACAGGAATACTTAGAACAATAAGAGATGATAGGACAAAACGCTTTAAAAACTTCATATATGGAAATTACACGGAATTCCTCGAACAAGAATTCGAAGAATTACAGATAACACCCGAGGACGAGAAACAAATCAAAAAATTGGCAGCCAACCCAAACATCTATGAAAGAATAGTAAGATCCACAGCCCCCTCAATCTATGGATACCGTGAAATCAAGGAGGCTATCACACTCCAACTATTCGGGGGAACTGGCAAAGAACTGGATGATAAGACAAGACTTCGAGGCGATATACACATACTCATAGTAGGAGACCCTGGCATAGGAAAATCCCAGATGCTCAAATACGTATCAAAACTAGCCCCCAGGGGCATATATACAAGTGGTAAAGGAACTACTGGTGTTGGTTTGTGCGTAGCCCCTGAAAGCTTAATCTTTACAGAAGAAGGGATATGTAAAATTGGTGAATTCGTTGACAAAAACCTTAATGACGCTATTGAATATAAACCGGGGATTTATGTATCAAAACTCGAAAAACCAATTAGAATTCAAACTATTAATCCAACAAAAGCATCCTTAAAAGTCTCTGATAAAATCTGGAAGCTTAAAGCTCCGGAAAAACTGGTTAAAATGACAACACAAACCGGGAAAGAATTGATTTTAACACCAGAGACAAAGGTCTTAAGTTTTGAAAATGGGGAACTAAAGTGGAAGAAAGCTAAAAAACTTGAGGAAAACAGCCATGTAGCAACAACAAGAAGATTAGAACACAAAGGACAGAACATCTTAACACTTGAACTTATCAAAGATATGGATAATGTTATGGTCTATGGGGTGAAATCCTTAGTAAAAAAACTTATCAAAAAAATTAAGAAAGAGAAAAGCATTAAAAAATTCGTTCAAGAGCTAAATAATACTCAGGGTATTAACTTAAGGATGCTCATAGAACTTACTAGAAAAACCAATTACAGTTTGGAAAAGTTAACTGATAAAATTCAAGGTTTTTCACAATATCATGAAGATCCAATAAAGCTTCCTAAATACTTAAATGAAAGATTTTTATATTTCACCGGCTTAATAGCAGGAAATAGGGATATCAGAGTTACAAACGATGGTTATTCTATAAGATTCTCAAATAAAGAACTTAGAGAAAAATTCAAATTTCTCGCCGAGGAACTTTTCGGGATCTGGCCAAAAGAAAGTTTTCAAAAAGGGACGGTGCCAGTTATTAGGTTCAATTCAGAGATTATTGCGCACATTTTAGGCAGACTCTGCATTCCAGAATCTCTCAAAGCTGATAAATTCGATATTAATGAGATTATATTTTCTCTTCCAAATAAGAAGCTTGCAGCATTTATCAGGGGATTGTTCGATTCCAATGGAAGAATCACTATGGGAGATAATGCCTCTTCCATTGAGTTTTATTCGACAAGTGAAAAACTAGTTAAAAAACTTCAACTTGCACTTCTAAGATTTGGAATAATAGCACATATAAAAAAGAGGGAAGTTACAAAGATAAAGGGAAGAAATAGGGATCAGTACATCACCCAAATATTTGGAGAGGACATTAAAAAGTTCGCCAAGTTTATTGGATTCGAACATCCAAAGAAGAAAAACAAACTCCAAAAATTACTAACTAAAAAACTGGAACAGATAGATCTAATTCCCGGAATTGGAGAAACTATAAAAGAAATAAGAAGTTTCTATGGAATAAGTGTTAAAGAAACCTATAACTCAAACTTTGGCCATATACTCGAAAAAGAAGATGCCATTCCAAAAAAATCGCTTCAAAAGGTTATAAGAAACATAAAATCAAAAGCTTCACTTGAAAATATCAAAATAGAAATACCTGATGAGATCATATCGAAAATTGGGAAAATTTTAAGTCATGAAGAACCCAAGTTTCATGAATATTTCAGAATAAAAGACACAAAACTACCCTTTAATACTCTTATTGAACTTGCAAAGAACATAAAAGATAAAAAACTGCGCAAATCATTTACCCGGATTTTAAGTGAATTAAAAGCCCGAGAAAATGCAATTAAAGAAAAAATTCAACACTTGGAAAGTTTAGCTTATTCAGACATTCTATTCGAAAAAATAAAGAAAGTTGAGATCATCAACTCGCCATATAATTATGTTTATGATCTAACAGTCAAAAAATCACATAGTTTCATAGCAAATGGGATAATAGTCCATAACACAGCCGCCGCAGTTCGAGACGAACTTGGCGGATGGTCACTTGAAGCCGGTGCACTAGTCCTAGGAGACCGTGGAATTGTATGCGTTGACGAACTGGATAAAATGCGTGAAGAAGATCGTTCAGCCATACACGAAGCACTTGAGCAGCAAAGCTATCACAAAGATTTCGAGATTCTTCTAGCAGATGGAAAGAAAGTGAAAATAGGCAACCTTGTAGATAAACTCATGAAAAAAAGGAAGAACGAAATCATCCACGGAAAAGATACCGAAATACTGATCACAGATAACCTCAAGATAATGGCCTATGACTTGAAAAATTTTAGGATAATTCCAGTAACAGCAGACAGGATAAGCCGGCATAAAGCACCTGATACTTTTATAAAAATAGAATTTGAAAATGGTAGGAACATTACCGTAACACCCGAGCATCCAATTGTAATATGGGATGAGGATATCAAAACCGTGCGCGCAGATGAAATCAAAAAAGACACATTAGTCATAGGAGTGAATAATTATAAAATAGCCGCAAACAGTAATATTGATACAATTACTGCTAAATTTCTAGGATTCGCACTCTCAAAAGGGTATAACGGGGCCGAGTTTACGAGTGCCAATGAAGAATTAATTGAGGAATTTAAAACAATACTAGAAAAACAGAAGATAAAATATGAGATTTCAATAAAGAAAGAAAACATATATGTTCTTAAAATCATTAAATCTGATGAGTTCCCTGAGCTTTTATTACCATTAGACATGAGAAGAATCCCTGATAAGATTATGAGTAGCTCTTCTGATACTCAAAGGGCGTTTTTAAATGCTTATTTCAAAGTTGACGGTTTTGCGGATGATAATCGAATAGGTTATTGCACAAATTCGCCTAAAATGGCTGAAGACCTACAAGATCTACTTCTAATCTCTGGAATCTACTCATACATAATCAAAGATAGGGGAACCTATAAAGTTATAATCAGCGAAGACAACATTGAAAGATTTGCCCAGATAATTAATGATCCAAGGATCAAAAAAACTAGGACTCTACTGACAGATAATAATCTATCAGACGAAATCATGAGCGCATCTACTGAAATTAGAGAAACCCTGGAGGAAATCACAACCCAAAAAATCGATATTGAAAGTGCTAAGAGACTCCTCACAATTGAAGAATCAGCACAAAAACTGAATATCCCATATTCCACATGGCGCCATCGACTAAAAAACAGACTAAACTTTATGGAAGAGCCCGAATCACCCAAAAATATGCGCCTTATCAAGGTTAAAAGTGTTGAAATGATCGAAAACACCGATTCAGAATGGGTTTATGATATCACTGTCGAACCATATCACCTATTTGTTTCCCATGGCCTAGTACTACACAATACAATAAGTATAGCGAAGGCAGGTATCATGGCAACCTTAAACTCTCGTTGCTCAGTCCTCGCAGCAGCAAACCCAAAATTCGGCCGATTCGACACCTACAAGTCCATAGCAGAGCAGATAGACCTCCCATCAACTATACTTTCACGATTCGACCTCATATTCGTGATAGAGGACAAACCACACGAGGAAAAAGACAGAGAACTTGCACGGCACATCCTAAAAACCCACAAAGAAGATGAACTACTCATAGAAATCGAACCAGAACTACTGAGAAAATATATAGCATATGCAAGAAAGAATGTTAACCCCAAACTAACAGATGAAGCAATGAAAGTACTTGAAGAATTCTATGTTTCAATGAGAAGCAGCGCAACAGACGAGGATTCGCCAGTTCCAATAACAGTAAGACAACTAGAAGCCATAATAAGATTAGCAGAGGCAAGCGCCAGAGTAAAACTCAAAGACAAGGTCGAGGCAGAAGATGCTAAAAGAGCTATAAGACTAGCGAAATCTTGCCTCAAACAAGTCGGCTACGACCCAGAAACAGGCAAAATCGACATAGACAAAGTAGAAGGCAGAACCCCAAAATCAGAAAGAGACAAATTCAACATACTAATAGAACTAATAAAAGAACTCGAAGAAGAATACGGGGGTAAAGCACCCACCAACATCCTTAAATCAGAGATGCTAGATAGATATAACATAAGCGAGGAAAAAGTGGAAGAACTTTTAAGATTTCTACAAGAAAAAGGAGTAATATTCGAACCAAACAGAGGCTACGTAAAAATAGTCTAAAAAAAAACGGAGGCATGATAAATTTGCACGATTATAAAAAATTACTAGATAGAGCTATAGAACAATTACCACCAGAAGTCCGTGAAACTAAACGTTTCAGCATCCCCAAGGCATACTCTGTCATCCAAGGTAACAGGACGATTATCCAGAATTTCAAGGATATAACAACTAAACTAAACAGAGACCCGCAACATATTCTAAGATACCTTCTAAGAGAACTTGGTACAGCTGGAAACGTTGAAGGAAAAAGAGCCATTCTCCAGGGAAAATTCACCCATTTCCTTATAAACGAGAGAATAGAAGATTACGTGAAAAAATTCGTATTATGTCCAGAATGCAACCGTCCAGACACTCGCATAATAAAAGAAGGCCGCATATCACTCCTAAAATGTGAAGCTTGCGGTGCAAAAGCCCCCTTAAAGCCAATATAGGCTGGGAGTTTTTATATGGGGAGAAATTTTTGCATAAAATGCGGACGCTCCAACACCCAACTATTCAAAGGACTATGTAAGGAATGCTTCCTCAAAGAATATGAACTTTTGAAAGCACCTGAAAAAATAGAAGTTGAAATCTGCGCACACTGCAATTCACAGCTAATCAATGGTAAATGGATTGGAAGGAGCATCCCAGAAGATGAGATAATCTACCGCGCACTCGAAAACAACATTGATAGAAAGGTAGAGGATAGCATAATAGACCTTGAAATACTCCAAAAAAAAGGTACAATAAGCTCCTGTCTCATAAGGGCTAAAGCCAAAGTTTTAGGAGAAGAGATAACACAAGACTATTATACAGAGGTGAGACTAAAAAAGAGCGCGTGTCCATATTGCAGCAAATATAAATCAGGATACTATGAAGCAGTTATACAATTAAGAGCCCATGAAAGAAGCCTAGAAACAGATGAAATAAAACGAGCCGAGAATCTGATACATAAAAAACTCGAAAAATTATGGGAGAAAGATAAACTAGCTTATATTGCTAGGAGAACCCAACAAAAAGAAGGTGTAGATTATTATATAGGATCATATAAAGCTGCTAAGAAGATTATAGCATCTTTAAGGGAAGAATTTGGGGGTATTGTGAAGGAATCCCCCAGGCTCATGGGAAGGGATAAATCCACTGGAAAAAATATTTACAGGGTATGGATCTCATTCAAGTTACCCAAATTCAAGGAAGGAGACTTCATATCCTATAAAAGTCGTGTCGGGGTTATAAAAGCCATGGACGCCCATGGAATACTATTCTATGATCTTGACAGGCTCAAAATGTCCACTGTACTCTGGCGTGAATACCAAGATATAAAAAGGATCGCAACCCAAGATGATGTGAAAAAAACCACGATCACAGCAATATCCCCAAAAGGGATGCAAATACTAGATCCTATAACCTATGAACCCATTGACCTCGACCTTAAACCTGGCATGGAAAAATTAAAAATCGGTGACGAAGTATCAGTAATCCAAGTAGACAATAAAACCTATATCCTATGGTGATAATTGTGAATATCGAGGAAAAGATGGAAATCGCAAGTAGAAACACTATAGAAGTGGTCACAAAAGAGGAGCTCAGAGAAAAACTCCAAAAGAAAAAACCAGTTGCATATATAGGATATGAACCATCCGGCAAAATCCATGTAGGCCATGCAATCACTGTAATGAAACTCATAGACCTCCAAAGGATAGGATTCAAAGTGAAAATTCTCCTAGCAGATTATCATGCTCACCTTAATGGTAAAGGGTCAATGGAAAAAATAAAAGAGATGGCTGAATACAATAAGGAATGTTTCAAGGCCCTTGGCCTTTCTTCAGAGACTGAATTCATATTAGGTTCAAGTTTCCAAACCATTGAGGAGTACACGCATAAACTTTATGAGTTATCACTTATAACGACACTTGCAAGGGCTAAGAGGAGTATGGCGCAGATAACAAGGGAGGCGAAAAATCCTAAAGTTGCAGAGGTCATATACCCTCTAATGCAAGTTATTGACATGATATTTCTTGAGGTTGATCTTGCATTGGGTGGTATGGAGCAGAGGAAGATACATATGTTGGCAAGAGAAAACCTTCCAAGACTGGGCTATGGGGCGCCTGTATGTATGCACACGCCTCTACTCCATGGAACTGATGGTGGGGAGAAGATGTCATCCAGTAAGGGAAATTTCATAGCAGTTGACGATCCCCCAGAGATTATAAAAGAGAAAGTGAAGAGAAGTTATTGTCCGATGAAAGAGATAAGGGGCAACCCTCTAATAGAGATGGCTGAATATCTTATACTGCCTAGGTATGGGAGTATGCGGATAAAGAGGCCTGAGAAGTTTGGTGGAGACATTGAAGTTGATCGTGAAGGACTTCTAGAAGCCTATTTGAAGGGTGATTTGCATCCGCTTGATCTTAAAAATGCTGTTAGTGAGTATTTGATAAAGATTTTTGAGCCTGTGAGGGTATATTTTGAATGATAAAATGTGGAGTGTTATTATATGTTGTATGAGATGAGATTGCCGCATGGAATAACAGGTAGTATGGTTCTGAAGATTATAGAGAAGTATGATGTGGAATTGGTTCAGACAGATTATGGCCCGGTACTCCAGGGGGAGTTAGAGGAGCTTGAAAAGGTGAAGAATGAGATCATAGAGTATCTTAATGAGCGTATAAGAAATTTAGAGGGTGAGGGATAGTTTTAAGGTATGTTGCCTTGGCATATGCCAAGGGATGGTGCTATGATCCTCCTTATATCCAATTGTATGATGTTAATGCCTCTGTTAGCATCTACTATGAAGAAGTCTTCTTTTTCTGCTAATTTAAGATATTTTCTCCTAACCCTTCTGAGAAAAGATTCTTTTTCGAATTTTTCAAGGCCTTTGAATCTTTCTTTGGCTTTACTTGGTTTTATGTCTAGTAGTATGAGTATCTCTGGTTTTTTGGCGAATTTGTTTATTTCTCTGATCCAATCCTCTGGTTCTTGGTATGCGAGGCTTGAATAGAAGCATCGGTCGCTTATTATGATGGTTCCTTCGTCTTCTGCTTTTTGGATTTTGTCTCTTAGGAGCAGCCTGTCAGCTGCGAATAATAGGCCGAGTATTTTTTGTTGGTCGTCATTTAGGGGTGTTGGTTCGCTTAATATTCTTCTTATGAGTTTTCCGATTGGTGAATTTGTGGGTTCGCTTATGAGATTTGTTTTGTATCCATTTTTGTCAAGCCAGGTTTTCAAGAGTTTGCATTGTGTTGATTTACCTGCCCCATCTATTCCTTCGATACAAATATACATTGCATCAATTTATATAATCATATAGTAATATATAATTGGTAAATTTCTTTTTGGGGTTAATATCATGCCAAGGGCAAGTGTGATGATAGTAGAGGACGAGAACATAGTGGCTATGGATATCAAGCAACGCTTGGAAATGTTGGGGTATGAGGTTATCGCTACTGTGGCTACTGGAGAAAAGGCCATTGAATTAGCCGGGGAGAAAAGGCCGGATGTAGTGCTTATGGACATTGTTCTTAAAGGCGAAATGGATGGGATAGAAGCGGCCGAGGAGATTAAGAGGCGTTTCAGGATCCCTATTATTTATGTTACTGCTTATTCTGACATGGAGACTCTTGAGAGGGCTAAGATAACGGAACCTTTCGGTTATATTATAAAACCTTTTGAGGATCGTGAACTGCATAGTGTAATCGAGATAAGCCTTTATAAGTATGAGATGGAAAAGAAGTTGAGGGATAGTGAAGAACTTTACCGTGCGATTATAAGATCTTTGAGTGATGTTTTATTCACTTTGGATAATGATGGAAGATATACTATGGTATCAGGTCAGATAGAGGATTATGGCTTGACTGAGGATGGGATGGTAGGGAAGACTCCAAGGGAGGTTTTCGGGTCGGCGGGCGAAATCCACTATGAAGAAGCCAAGAAGGTATTAGAAGGCGAATCAAGGGTATATGAGTGGGGATGGGAAAAAGATGGGGGGAAATTATATTTCATAGTGTCGCTTTCACCATTAAAGGATTCTGAGGGTAGAATCATTGGAGTGACTGGTATATTTAAGGATATAACCTCACTTAAGAAGTATGAGATGGCTCTTGAAAAAGAAAACGAGATAAGCAGTGCATTAGCAAATCTTGCTAAGGAACTCCTAAAACCCATATCGCTTGAAAAGATATCAGAAAATGTTATAGAATATGCCAGGGAACTTACGGATAGTCAATTTTGTATAATAGGGGCCTTTGATAAAATGGAATTAAAAGATTATATTATCACAGAGGAAACAAGGAAAGAATGCCACATTAAAGAAAAATTTAAAATGGGCGGTTTATGGGATTGGGTTATAGAAAATAGGAAACCATTATTAGTTAATGATTTTCAAAGGGATCTGAGGTCGGTTAACATGCCAGAGGGTCATGTAAAAATTGAAAATCTTCTCATGGTCCCTGCCATACTACAGGAGGAACTTGTGGGTATAATAGCCCTTGCAAACAAGAATGGTGGCTATGATAAAAAAGATCTTGAAACAGTTGGAAGATTAGCAGATTTGTACTCAATAGCCATAAAAAGGAAGGTTGAGGAAGAAAAGAATAGTATAATCATCCAGAAATTCTTGAAGATAGTATCAGAGGTTTTAGAAGAACTTAAATAACATTTAGAGTTTCGCGTTGATGATCTCTAATTTTATATACTCTTTTATCTTCTAGTAAATGTTGATGTCAAATATTAGCCTGAAACGAGAAGATCTCAAAAAAATAAAAGGTATAGGGGATAAATTAGCCGATAAAATCCTCAAAGAACTCGAAGGCGAAAAAGGGCTTATAAGAGCTGTTGAGAATAGGGAAATTGATCGTATAGCCCAGATAGATGGTATAAGTCAAAGGAAAGCCATCGAGATCATAAACACCCTCCTAGGGAACCCGCTCCCAAAATTCTTGAAAGGTGAAGGAGCACACCAATTATACGAGGATATAATCAAAAAAATACTCGCACATGCCAACACACCATATTCACGTAACCGCATACTACTCTTACACCCCAAAAGAGACCCTGAATGGATAAAAAAACACATAAACATGGTGATGGACTCCAAGAAAATGGCCCTAAAACTCCCAATACAAAAAATTAGAAGACTAATCAAAGACATGGAAATGCCGAGAAAAACAAAACCCAGATT